>ODAJ014738292.1_pt1 | contig 17300 bp, 12 predicted proteins | sample 1539241 | NCBI WGS metagenome assembly ODAJ01 (sample SAMN02144231, study PRJEB22623) | gut metagenome | biome: sheep rumen | host: Ovis aries | place: New Zealand
GTCGATGAGGGCGAGGGCATCGCTGGTCTCGCCCAACTTACGCAGGATGGCGGCTTTCAGGGCACGGGCCTTATGGTTGTGCCAGTTATTGTTCAGGCAACGGTTAATCTCGTCGAGGGCATCCTCATAACGACCTTGCGCCGTACTGATCTTGGCAGCCTCGAAGTAACCGGCATCTGCCCAGGCCTTGTTCCATGTGGCTTTCCAGAAGCGTTCGTAGGCTTCTTCGGTTTTTCCTTGGTATTTCAGAGCCAAACCGAGGTTGTAGATGGGCTCACCGTCGTAGGGGTTGGGGTTGCGCTTCTGCGACAGACGGACGGCTTTGCGCAGATAGCCTTCAGCCTTCTGGAAGCGACCCTTGCGGATGTACCACAGACCCATGGCATTCAGACAGCGGATGTCGTTGGGGTCGCGGCGCAGAGCCTCCTCATAGTAGTCGGTGGCTATCCACGTGGCGTGACGGTACTGTTCCAGGTGCAGGCCAGTCAGGTAGAGCTGCTCGTTGGTCTTGATCTGCTCTGGCAGAAGGGCAGCCTCGGCAGAGTCGGGAATAGGACGGATCTCGTCTGCCTCGGCATGCCACTGCAAGACGGTGCGCTGACCATAGACAAAGGTCTTCTGGATTTTGAAGGTCAGCTCATTCAGCTTGGTGCCCTTTACATCGACCGTCTCTGTCAGCACGGCTTCGGGGCTGACGGTCAGCTCTTTCTTATAATAGACCTCGCCATGATCGTTGCGGAGAATAATGCAGACATCCTGTTTCGAGGTGGCAAAAACCTTGAACTCCACCTTGCCGTCGCCGATTTCATTGATGTTGAATACGAGGTCCTTTGAGGCTTCTTTCACGACACCGAGTTCGCGATAGGGCATGAAGTACTGGGTGAACATTTTCTCCTCGTACGGCATCAGCCACGTGAAGTCGGGCTGATTCTCGGTATAGACACCCGCCATCAGCTCGATGTAGGGACGGAAGCCCTTGCGGTCGATTCCCCATCGCTTCATCTCCTCGGGGGTGGCCTCGTCGGTCAGGTTGCGGTCCCAAGCACGTCCGAAGTCGCCATTACCCCAAGTCCATTGTTTCTTGCCCGGTGAGAAGTGATGGCTGGCCACATGCAGCATGCCGGCACGGGTATCGTTCTCATAGCCTCCCTCAAAGTTGAAGCGCGAGTTGACGCCCATATACGATGTCGGCACGAAGATATTCCTGTAGTTCGAGATATCGACGCCAGCCGAATAGTCCATCTTATAGTAAGTGCCCGTAGCGATAGGGAACGACGAGACGGCACGCTTGCCATGATCGAACACAGCATTGATGTCGGGCGGGAATACGCTCTGATACTGGTCGTTGACCTCGACAGCGGGGTTCGCCCACCAGAGGAATGTCTGGGGTACGTCGGTGCGGTTGTAGAAACGCCCCTTGATCTCCAGATAGGCGCAGCCGGGTCGCAGCGTAAAGCCCGCCATGCCTTTCTGGTGGAACATCTTCTCCATCTCGTTGACCCATACACTGATAGAGCCGTCGGCATTCTCCTCAATGCAGGTATCTACAGGCATATAGGTCGTAGGACGGTGGTGCTGGGGCCAGTTGAATTCTATGCCGCCCGAGATCCAAGGTCCTATAAGGCCAACCAGTGCGGGCTTGATGACGTGATTGTAATAGACGAAGTGACGGCGGGCAATCTTGTCGTAGGCCATCTGCACACGACCGCCCAGCTCTGGCAGCACCATCACCTTGATATATTCATTCTCAAGCCAGATGGCCTGATAATCCACGTCCTTTTTTTCGTCGCTCATCGTCTCAATGACGGGATAAGGATAGACCACGCCACTCGATCCTTGATAGACGCGCTTCTCAAGGAACATCGGGTTCTTTTCGGGCTTCCCGCACTCATAGGTCGGGATAGTCACCATTTCTCTCCATGCTTTAACCATAATTATAAATGTATTTTAATATTGTTATTACTTATTGATCAGTTCTTTCTCTAATTGCTCAAGACTTTTGCCTTTTGTTTCTGGCAGACGGCGGAGGAAAAACAAGAAGCCGCACCCGCAGACCAAGGCATATATCCAAAAGGTACCATACGAGCCTAACGACTTGTTCAACAGCGGGAAGGTATAGGTAAGGCTCGACGAGCCAATCCATAGCGCAAAGGTACAAGTAGCCACAGCGATAGCCCTTACGCCGTTGGGGAAGAGCTCGGAGATGAGCACCCAAGTACACGGGCCGAGGGTCATGGCGTAGCAGGCAATGGCGACCACCACAAGGATGATCATGAAGAAGCCCGTGATATGCATATAGTAGCAGCAGCCGAGGATGGCGTAGGTCAGACAGAGCCCCCCGGCACCGATAAGCATCAACTTTCGACGGCCTAGTTTGTCAACTGTAAAGATGGCAATCAACGTGAACAACACATTGGCCACACCCGTAATCACGATATTGAACAGCACATCACCAACGCTATAGCCTGCCGACTGGAAGATTTCCTGCGCATAATTGAAAATGACATTCGTGCCACACCACTGCTGGAATACCGCAATCACGATACCCAATAGCAGCACTTTGTGGAAAGGCTTGGAAAAAAGTGTAAAAAGTCCCGCCGCTTCTTTGGCGGATGCATTGGCGGTAGCAATGGCCTCCATCTCGCGCGCTGCATAGACGTCGCCGCCGATACGCGCCAGTGTTGCCTGCGCCCTGTCTGCTTCACCCTTCATCGCCTGCCAGCGCGGACTCTCTGGAATGAAGAAAGCCAACAACAGGAAAGCCATTGAAGGCACGGCAGCCGCCCAGAACATCCAGCGCCAGGCCATCTGACCATTCCATGAAGCAGCAATCTCAGCAGGTCCGAAGTCTGCCGGAATAGGGTCGGCAATCTGCCAGTTTACAATCTGAGCAGCCAGAATACCAATGACGATCGTCATCTGGTTCAGGCTGACAAGCTTGCCGCGGATTTCCGTCGGTGCCACCTCAGCGATATACATTGGTGAAAGACCAGAGGCGATACCGATGCCTATGCCGCCGAAGAAACGGGCTACGAGGAACTGACTAAAGGAAGAAAAAGCGCCAGTGGCAATGCTGGACAGCAGGAATACCAGCGCAGAGACAATCAGCAACTTCTTACGTCCGATCCTGTCTGCCAACCATCCACAAGTGCAGGCCCCGATCATACAGCCAATGAGGGCAATCGTCATGGCCAGTCCCTGATCAGATACGGAATCCGCTATACCGAAATAAAGTTCATAGAACGGCTTTGCACCGCCGATGACCACCCAGTCGTAGCCGAAGAGCAGACCGCCCATCGCCGAAACGAGGCAGATAAAGTAGATGAATCCTTTGTTAAAACCTTGCATAATTTTTAGTTATTAATGATTTCTGGGTGCAAAGTTACGATGAAAACCATAAATGTCCTATAGAAAAAAAGTAATAGGATATGGATTATTTTACGCTAATGTTTTGCACAAACAGATTTTTTTCATATCTTTGCGCACGAATAACTACTAGATAACAACATAAGACTATGATTAAGAAGAAGGACGGGTTTCTTGGCGAACGGGCAGTCATTTTGCCTCCGATGATCATTGAGATGGAGGAGAACGATCCGCTGGTCAGTAGTCTGTATATTACTGACATTGGCCACTATCCTATGGCTGAGCACCATCATCGCGTAAGACAAGAAGCTATCGACCAGTATGTACTCATCTATTGTGTGGATGGCAGTGGTTGGTATGTCTTAAAGGGTCAACGCTATGAGGTGAAGAGGAACCAGTATTTTATCCTTCCTGCTGGCACGCCCCATGAATATGGTGCGACAGAAGGGGAACGATGGACCATCTATTGGGTACATTTTCGGGGAGAGCATGCTTCTGTCTATGCAGAGGGTGCCCAGAAACCACAAGAGGTGAAAGCTGCCATGAACTCCAACATCAGCAACCGTAACAATATCTTTGAGGAGATTCTTTCTACCCTGCATTTCGGCGACGGCATCGAGGATTTGCGCTATGCATCGAGCCTGCTACACTATTATCTGGCTTCATTGCGCTATCTGCGTCAGTATAGGAGCACTGTCCGTTATGATGCCAGTCATAGCAATAAGCCCTTCCATATGGACAAGCATACAGGCATTGTGGATGCAGCTATCCACTATATGAAGGAGAATGTAGAACGGCACCTGACTTTGCAAGATGTGCTGGACTATGTAGGATACTCGTCAACCCGCTTCTCTGCGCTTTTCAAGAAGGAAACTGGCTCTAGTCCTCTGGCTTATTTCAATCGCCTGAAGATAGAGTATGCCTGCCAAATGCTGAAGACCACCGATATGCACATTAATCAGATATGTTATAAGGTCGGCATCGAGGATAGTCTTTATTTCTCACGTATGTTTTCAAAGGCGATGGGCATGTCGCCCAGTGAATACCGCAATAATTTTTGTAAATAAGCTAAGCACTTTCTTCCTGTTAAACTGTTTACAAATTTGTACCAAAACTTGTGTATCAGCGGGAATAAGGAACGATGGTTCTAGGTTCTCGCTGATTTTATATTATCTCAAACACGATTGGCATGGGTGAAATGTATTATATGTTAAATAAGTGTTAAATCTGATAATTATTCAGTTCAATGATAGTAAAAGTGAAAAAAGCAGGATAAGATACAGGTGAAGGGGGACGGAAAATGTCGGACTTAAGATGTTTGAAGGAAGCCGGAGGAGATATAATCAAAAAGAATCCGCGTTCAACAGGGAATGTGACGGGGACGGTGACTGTGCCATCGGTTCCTTCTGGAGGCGGAACAGGTGCTGAGACAGGTGGCGGTGGTACTGGCAGCAATCCTTCCACCACGCCTGGTGAGGGTGACTAATCTCTAAAAGGAAAGGCCCGCTTCCGATGTTGGAGGCGGGCCTATAATCATATATTGTCGCTTAGTCGTTGAGTGCCTCTTCTACACTACCGGCCTCCAGTAAACGCTGGCGGGCCTCTTCGTAGCTCAGTCCTAACAGCTCCTGCAGCATCCGTGTCCCCCGATCCACAAGTTTTTCATTCGTCAACTGCATATTCACCATACGATTGCCCTGAATGCGTCCCATCCGTATCATCAGTGTCGTAGAGATCATATTTAAGACCATTTTCTGGGCCGTACCGCTTTTCATACGGCTGGATCCTGTTACGAATTCAGGTCCCACGATTGTCTCGATAGGATAATCAACAAGGCTGGCCAATGGGGTATTTGGATTACTCGTGATACAGCCCGTCAGCAGTCCGTTCTGTTTAGCCAGCCTTACAGCTCCCAAGACATACGGCGTGGTGCCTGAGGCAGCGATACCAAGTACCGTATCCTCTACCTTAGGATGATGCGACTGAAGGTCTTTCCAGCCTTGTTCAGAGATATCTTCAGCTTTCTCGACAGCATGCCGAAGTGCCTTGTCGCCTCCGGCAATGATTCCCATCACCCAGTTATCAGGCACACCGAATGTGGGAGGCAGCTCACTGGCATCGAGCACACCCAGTCTGCCGCTGGTTCCTGCACCGATATAGAAGAGTCTGCCGCCACGTTTCATCTTTTTCTCCAACGCTTTCACAAAAGACTCTATCTGCGGAATAGCCTTATTGACAGCTTCTGCCACACGATAGTCCTCCTCATTGATATGCCGAAGGAGTTCCGAGACCGACATCTGTTCAAGATGGTCAAACCGCGATGGCTGTTCAGTTATCTTCTCTTTGATACCCATTTATTCTGATTGTGAATGATGATTCCTATCTACTATCTCCCACCCGTCAACAGACTGCACAGGGAGGGCGTCACCCGTTTTACCGCCATGTAAATACCCACACAGATAGCTGCCACGATAAATGGCACCAGAAAATAGAATCCTAGCAGTACGTAAGTATTATCAGGCTTGCCAAGAGCAATAAACAAGACCTTGGCAATATCGCTTATTATAAAAATATGCAAGGCGAAAACGAAAAAGCTGCTATTGGAAAGAGTCTTGTTGACCTTTACCTTGCCTGTCTCCAGAAACCAAGATGCTATCGATACGATAGCGATGATGCCGAAAGGCTCGCCTAACCTGGGCATGATGGGGTTGATGGGCATGCGATAGGTTACCAGGTCGAGCAGCGTAACGACTAAATATATCACAGGTGCAAGTCTGTAGCGTCGGAAACGGGCTATCACATCAATATGGTGGATGCCATAGTAGGCCCCCCAGGAAAAGAATAACAGAGAAGACAATAATAAGCCAAAATAGCCATCAGGGAGAAAGAACAAAAAGACGACATACAATAGTAAAATACACCAAAGCCCCAGTCGCTTGATAAACCAGTAGATGACTGGTGAGAACAATATCAATATCATCAAGTCGCGCACATACCACAATGGTCCGTCGGCTGGTAGCATCGTGGCAGGAGGTGCTGCGTCTGGCAATATGAATAGTCCTCTGCTATTATCAAAGAAGGTATAGAGAACACCTGAAAGCGTAAGATTCAGCTTAACCCCACCAGCATTCGAAAATATAGAAGACAGGAAAGGGAGAAAGATCTTAGCTGTCCACAATACAGCTATGATATTCCAAAGGACATAGGGGATGAATAGCGACCTGAACCTGCGACGCAGCTTTCCAAGATAGGCAGACCAGGAGAAATCCGTCTTATAAAAGAACAACAATCCGGACATCCAGAAGAAAAAAGGTACACAGACAGCCGTCAATATGCCGCTGAAATACACATTCACATACAGGAACCACTCCGGCTGGTTCAGCCCGTAGGTTACACCATGAATCGTTATTCCCGTCTTGGCCAGATAAAAATGGATAAAGAAGATTCCCATCGTCAACGGAAATCTCAGAAGACTGATCGTCTGTGATAAGAGTCTGTCATTATCCATACCAATACAGCATCCCCTATCTTTGAAGCACTTCCAGCGCCTTCTTCACCATCTCATTCTGCTCGTTGAAAACAGAGAAGTATTCACTCATATCCCACAGATCGCGGGCAATAAGCGCTTTGAGCTGCATACGAAGATACGGTTCTGTCTTCTGGCGTTCAGCCTCATCCTTGGGTTTAATCTTCTGTTTCTCACCTTCAGCAATGATGGCATCGACAAGAGTTTGAGGCACCTCAAAGTTCTGCTTGAAATCAGCAAATGAGGTCCAGCGGCCCTGGAGTTCTTTACGGTGATTGTCAACATAGCGCAGATTCTGCTGGATGATGATACTCTTCGCGGCCAGTTCACGATGGTATTTTGTATAAATCGTCGTATCAAGCGGTACAAACTCATCTGGCATAATACCACCTCCACCATAGACCGTCCGGTGATTGCGTAATGTCTTGTATTTCAGTGAATCAGCAAAGTGAATGCTATCAGCATTTGTCAGCTCACCACTCTTCAGACGATGTAGCATATCCATCGCATAGTCCCGGTTATCACCCTTCTTATAGGGCTTCTGTATGCAACGGCCAGACGGTGTGTAATAATGAGCGATAGTAAGGCGAATCATGGAACCATCCGGCAAATCTACAGGACGCTGGACAAGACCCTTTCCGAAGGTTCTACGGCCAACTACAATACCACGATCCTGATCCTGGACTGCCCCTGTGACAATTTCTGCAGCCGAAGCCGTGTATCCATCAACCAATATCACTATCTTTCCGTCGCGGAAGATGCCCTTGCCATCAGCCTTATATTCCATGCGTGGCACTTTTCGTCCCTCTGTATATACAATAAGGTCATCCTTCTCAAGAAACTCGTTGGCGATATCCACCGCAGCCTTCAGATAACCACCACCATTCTCCTGCAAGTCAAGTATCAGATGCTTCATACCCTGCCCATGCAGCTGACTGAGACTTTCAATAAACTCATCATGAGTGGTTGCACCAAAACTACCGATACGGATATAGCCAATGCCAGGACGAATCATATAGGTGGCATCCACAGACTTGACAGGTATCTTTGCCCGCACCACGGTGAACTTGAGCAAATCCTTGATCCCCTGCCGCACGATGCCCAAGCGCACCTTCGTGCCTTTTGGTCCACGCAGGCGCTTCATGATTTCCTCCTTGGACATCTTCACGCCAGCAATGGCCGTATCATTGACAGAGACAATACGGTCACCGGCTATGATGCCTACTTTCTCGGAAGGACCATTCGTAACAGGTTGTATGACAAGCAATGTGTCTTCAATCATGTTGAACTGTACGCCGATACCCTCAAAGTTGCCATTCAGAGGCTCATTAGTCTGCTCAACCTCTTTGGGCGTCAGATAGCTTGAGTGGGGATCCAACTTATCAAGCATACCCCGTATGGCATCCTCAACAAGTTTTTCCTCATCAACCTTATCGACATATAGATTACTGATAGCAACCTCGGCAAACTGCAATTTGCGCAGAGGTGACTCATCGTTACGGCTGACGCGAAACTGTGCAAAGACAGAAAGATAAGACAGTGATATGATCACTGCAAGAATACATTTGGCTATGCTACTCATAAATATCTTCTTCCGGGCGGTCTTCCTCGACCACCAGATTATCAATAATGAAGTTCTGACGCTCCATCGTATTTTTACCCATATAATACTCCAACAACTTCTGCACTTGATCCGTTTTATGGAGTGTCACCTGTTCCAAACGAATGTCAGGTCCTATAAAGCCCGCAAACTCATCAGGCGAAATCTCTCCAAGACCCTTGAATCGGGTAATCTCAGGGTCAGGACCCAGTTCGGTAATAGCCGTCTGACGCTCTTCATCACTATAGCAGTAACACGTGATGAAATCACTTTTCTTGTCTGATTTGGCATCCGCCTCAGCAATTACCTTCTTATTCTTTATCTTCGTGCGACGATTGCGCACACGGAAAAGTGGTGTCTGAAGCACATACACGTGCCCCTTCTTTATCAACTCTGGGAAGAACTGTAGGAAGAAGGTAATGATAAGCAATCGTATGTGCATACCATCGACATCAGCATCCGTAGCCACAATCACCTTATTATATCTGAGCGTATCAAGTCCGTCCTCGATATCGAGCGCTGCCTGCAGAAGATTGAATTCCTCATTCTCATAAACCACTTTTTTCGTCAGACCGAAGCTGTTGAGCGGCTTGCCTCGCAGCGAGAAGACAGCCTGCGTATTCACATCGCGGCTCTTCGTGATGGAGCCGCTGGCAGAATCACCCTCCGTGATGAAGATACACGACTCTTCCTTACGCTCATTCTTGACATCGCTGAAATGGATGCGGCAGTCACGCAGTTTCCGGTTATGGAGATTTGCCTTCTTGGCACGCTCGCGAGCCAGTTTGGTGACACCAGCCATCGCCTTGCGCTCTCGTTCACTCTCCTTGATCTTATTCTCAAGCACCTCGGCGACGTCCTGGTGGATATGAAGATAGTTGTCCACCTCCTGTTTCACAAAGTCACCGATATACTTGTTGATACTGATACCATCGGGCGACATCGTCGTCGAGCCTAACTTAATCTTCGTCTGACTCTCAAAGATGGGCTCTTCTACATTGATGGATATAGCGGCCACGATACCAGCACGGATATCACCATACTCGTATTTACCGAAATATTCTTTTATCGTGCGTGCGATATGCTCCTTGAAGGCACTCTGATGCGTACCGCCCTGAGTGGTGTGCTGACCATTGACAAACGAATAATACTCCTCGCCATACTGGTTGGCATGGGTAAAAGCTATCTCTATGTCGTCGCCCTGCAAATGGATAATCGGATAGAGAGCATCGTTGGTCATACGGTCCTTCAACAAATCCTCGAGTCCGTGACGGGAAAGGATCCTGCGCCCATTATACATAATGGTCAGTCCGATGTTCAGATAGGTATAGTTGCGGAGCATATTCTCCACTATCTCATCGTGGAACTGATAGTTCAGGAACTTCGTATCATCAGGTTCGAAGAAGATATAGGTGCCATTCTCATCCTGTGAAGGCTCTGTGACGTCGCTTTTCAGTTCACCACACTCAAATACGGCCTTACGCACTTTTCCGTCACGATAGCTATGTACCTCGAAATGTTTGCTAAGGGCATTGACAGCCTTTACACCGACACCATTCAGACCGATGGACTTCTTAAAGGCCTTCGAGTCGAACTTGCCGCTGGTGTTCAGAATGCTCACCGACTCGATCAGTTTTCCCTGTGGAATACCGCGGCCATAGTCGCGTACTGAAATCCGGTGATTGTCCTCAACATTGACCTCTATACGGTCGCCAGCCTTCATCTTAAACTCATCGATAGAGTTATCGAACACCTCCTTCAGGAGCACATAGATGCCATCCTCAGACGACGAACCGTCTCCCAGGCGGCCAATATACATACCAGGACGCAGGCGGATATGTTCCAGACCTGTCAGCGTCTGGATATTGCCTTCGTCATAATTGACAGTAGTTTGGGTGTTTATGTTATTATCTTCCATCATAGTTTTCTTTTATAGCATCTTCTACGTTTATGCAGTTCGTTCTCAAGATATTGCCACTGGCTCTGTACTTTTTCGTTGGTCTCCATCTCTACATGCGTCTCTCCCCATTTGAAACCATATTTCTGGTAAATAGGAATCAGCCGATTGAACAAGAGGGCATTGGCACCCTTGGCACGATATTCCGGCAGAATGCCAACAAGCAGCAGATCGACGACATCCGTGTGATGGAATTTCAATGCACGGATGATATGCCACCAGCCAAAAGGAAACAGACGACCTTTGTGGCATTTCTGGAGCGCTTTAGTCAGTGACGGGATGGAGATGCCTACACCGACAACATCATGGTCAGGCGTATTCCAATCCTCAATCACACAGATCATGTCCATGTCAAAGAACTTGAAGTACATTCTGACATACTCTTCCTTCTGTCGCTGCGTCATCTGGGAATAGCCATAGAGATTGGCAAAAGTCCTGTTGACTACATCGAGAACTTTCTGACCATACTGTTCAGGACCAAATACCTGACTACGCTTCAGATGGGGTACATGCAGATTATAGCGCTTCGATATCATCTCGGCAATCCGCTTATATTTATCAGGTGTGCCATACTTCGGTACATAGAGTTTATACTCCACATAGTCATTGTCCTTTTCCCAATCACCCATCTGCTCCATATGTTTAGGATAATAGGGATAGTTATAGATTGTGGCCATCGTACCCAACTGGTCGAATCCTGAGGTGAGCATACCTTCGGGGTCCATATCCGTAAATCCTAAAGGCCCGACTATCTCAGTCATACCTTTCTGGCGCCCCCAATCACCTACTGCGTCAAGCAGAGCCTTGGATACCTCTATGTCATCAATGAAATCAATCCAACCAAAGCGGACACACTTACGTTTCCACTGTTCATTAGCCCTGTTGTTAATGATACCTGCCACACGGCCAACGAGCTGCCCATCCTTATAAGCCAGAAAATATTCTGCCTCACAGAAATCAAAGGCAGCATTCTTATCCTTGCTGAAGGTATGCAACTCATCACTATACAAATTAGGGGCATCATATTGATTCCCTTTATATAAGTCATAATGGAAGTCGATAAAAGCATCCAGACTCTTCCGGTCTGTCACCTTCCTTATTTCTATTGATGACATGTATTTAAAGCTTTAAACCGTTGCAAAGATAAGTAAAAAAGGGGAAATGGCAAAAGTAATTAAGATTTTTTACGGCAAACAAACAGGCGATGGCTACCATCGGCTATCGTTGTAGCAAAAATATAGGTATCGCCGCCATCGCCAAGTTTCAGCCGTTTACGAAGTTCTGCTACCGACATCGGGAAATTCCTGACAGTGATATTGGCCTTCTGAATACCGTCGAGTGCTGTCTTCAAATCCCGTTTGTTCAGCGAAGTTACCTTATCTATCGAGAAACGGCGACCAGGAAAGTCTGTCACTTCCTGATCTGAGACATAAAGATGACTATTCTTGCTGATCTGAGGAATATAAAACCTTCCAGATACAGCATCGAAGCATCCGCCTTTCATGATGGAGGCATTAGGCTCAAAGAGAAAGACGGGAGACTCACATGCAGGAACAGGCGTCATAGAGGGTGAACCATTAGCCTCACACTCGAACACGCTTTCGTTGTTGACACAATACAGTCTTAACGGCGAGTGTTGTCTTGAGAGTATCAGCAGGAGTTCCTTGCATTCATTATCGACAGACACGATATGCACTTCATTCACTTTCCCTATATCTTCTACAGCCTTGCGCCAGTCTAACATCGGGGAGAGTTTTATCATCACCCTTTCTGCTTTCTGCAACAATTCATCAAGCAATGGGAGTATATTTGGCGTACAATCGGTAATGCCGTAAGTACGGCTTCCATGTTCATCGCGCCGTGCCGGATCTATAAAGACCAAGTCGGCTGATTTCATGGAGTGCAGATAGTCTATACCGTCACCACAGACTACCTCTATATTATTATAGCCGAGCAACTGATAGTTTGATGAGGAAATATCACACAAATAAGACTGTTGCTCTATAGTGACCGCCTGGCTGAAATTTCTGGAGATAAAGGCAGCATCGACACCAAACCCTGCTGTCAAGTCAACAAACAATTCCCCACTGCCTGCTATCTTAGCCTTATACCTGGCTGTAGTCTCACTGGAACATTGTTCCATCGAAAGATGGGCAGGATAGACGATACCATCCATTGCAGCCCACGACGGCAGTTTCGTTTGTGCTTTCTGGCGTCCGGCTATCTGTTCAAGTGCATACGTCATATCCACCTCAGGATATTTTCTGCCCTGAAGTGCCAACTGTCGCACGTCATCATGACTATGCCGGCGGATAAATTCAAGTGTTGCCTGATTAGCCAATAGCCTACCTTGTTATTACAATAATTTCTGCATGGCGAAATGCCAAATCACGATACCTGCAGTGACAGAGACATTCATTGAGTGCTTCGTGCCAAACTGCGGTATCTCCAGACAACCATCAGAAGCATCAACCACTTCCTGGTGAACACCTTTTACTTCGTTTCCGAGAATTACGGCGTATTTCTTATTTATAATAGGTGTAAACGTCTGCAGCTTGGTCGATCCATGTGCCTGTTCAACCGAATAGACCTCATAACCATCAGCCCGTAAGGCATCAAGTGCCTCCATCGCTGTTGGGAAATATTTCCAGTTTACACTATCCTCAGCACCCAGTGCCGTCTTATGAATCTCAGCACTTGGAGGAGTCGAGGTGATACCACACAGATAGACAGCTTCGATACGAAAAGCATCACCAGTACGAAACACACTGCCCACGTTATGCATCGACCTCACATCATCGAGCACTACTACTAATGGTAACTTATCCGCCTCCTTGAATTCCTCCACAGAGAGGCGCTGCATCTCTATCGTTCTGAGTTTCTTCATTCTGACTGCAAAGATACGACTTAGTTGGCAAACTACAAAATTAATTGTTGAAAACCTGTTGATAACCCTGTCGAAAAAGTATTCATTTACCCACAATTTAAATTCAGCGATACGCCGGAACGGGATATCCACAGGTTTATTCTCTATTTTTTCTGAAGATTTCCACAGTTTTTTGCAGAAAAAAGATATAAACTTATTAAATTTGCACCAAAATTGGAAAATGTGGATAAAATACGTTATGAACTCAGAATCAGCTAATAAGAATCCACAACAGGTATTGATAACCCAAAATAACTAAAGTATAACTTATCAGCCAAGAAAAAGGCAAGAAAGTTATCAAGATATTCACGGCATATCATACTTACTATTCTATTTTTAAAAGAAATAAAAGAAAAAGAATAAATATATTGTGATGTTGAAAACAAAAGAATTGAAGGCGGAAATCCGTCGTATGTGTGCAGAGAAGGATGCTATCATTCTTGCCCACTATTACACAATAGGTGATATCCAGGATATCGCCGACTTTGTAGGCGACTCATTGGCTTTGGCTCGCAAGGCTGCAGAGACGGATGCCAAGATCATGGTGATGTGTGGTGTTCATTTCATGGCCGAGACCTGTAAGCTGCTCTCGCCAGACAAGATGGTACTCTGTCCTGATCTGGCAGCTGGCTGTTCTCTGGCAGACTCCTGCAAGGCCGAAGACCTGAAGAAGTTCAAGGATGAGCATCCTGGTTATCAGGTTATATCCTATGTGAACACGACGGCAGCCGTAAAGGCCTTGACAGATGTGGTTGTCACCAGCGGCAATGCCAAGAAGGTGGTGGATCAATTGCCTAAAGATGCCAAGCTGATCTTCGGTCCCGACTATAATCTCGGCAACTATATCAATGAGGTGACAGGTCGTGAGATGCTGCTTTGGAATGGTGGTTGTCATGTGCATGAGCGTTTCTCCGTGGAGAAGATTCTGGAACTCAAGAAACAGTATCCTGAGGCTGTCGTGATGGCCCATCTGGAGTGTAAGGCACCTGTACTGGCTGTAGCTGAAGTAAAGGGCAGTACGGCGACGATGCTGAACTATGCCCAGCAGAGTGACAAGCGGCAGTTTATCGTGGCTACAGAGGCTGGTATCCTGCACGAGATGCAGCGCACTTGTCCTGACAAGGAATTTATCCCTGTGCCTCCTGAAATCAGCGAGAGCGGCTTGGAATGCAGTTGTAACGAGTGTAATTACATGAAGCTGAATACGCTGGAGAAGGTCTATAACTGTCTGAAGAACCTCTCGCCGCAGATAGAGGTTGATCCTGCGATTGCCAAGGAAGCTGTGAAACCTATAGAGAGAATGCTGGAGTTGAGTTAATCACTCCAGTATTTTTTTTGCTACTATTAATGGTAGAAAATTTTTCATTTAATAATAGCTATTTTGCAGACAGTGCCACTTTTGCCGTCGGAAGTGGCGGTTATGACGAAATAAATGCCACTTACTGTACGCTTTCCGCTTTTGTCACAACCATCCCATGTGAACATGCCACCGTTACTTCTGCCTTCTGCGATTACGGCACCATTTGAGGCCGCGATCTTCACATCTGCGTCGTAGCTTAGTCCTACAATAGTTATCAGACCTGTATAGTCTGGAGTAACAGGGTTAGGATAGGCATAGACATTTTCATCTGTCATCGTCTCTGAAGTCTCTGTGGCATCACCCATATACGAGCAGAGTCCGTTGTCTGTGGCGAAAAAGACTTCACCTGACTTCTGATTGATTTTTATATCATTGACAATATTGGAAAGCAGTTTTGAATTATCAGTCTTGAAATGGTGTATCTGTGTCAGGTTATCAGCACTTATCAGATAGGCACCATTGTCATTCGTACCAAACCATTTTCTGTTGCCTGGATCGATACAGATACTGGTGATGGTAACACCGCTCAGCAGATAATCGGCATAGTTGGTGCCGTCGTTGCGCGGTACCTTCACCTGTTGTAGCGTTATAGACTCGCTTCCTATTTCCTTTTTATCTATATAAAATGGTCCTACACCCGTGCCTATCCATATATTCCCGTCTCTGTCTTCCGCGATGGATTTCACGGTGGTAGGAATGATAGTCGTACCGTCCTGATTGGTAAATGACTTATAGACGATGAGTCTATCGCTGTCTATATCGTAGCAGATGACTGATGAATTGTCCCAGTGATCGTTGACCCACCAGAGCAGACCTCTGCTATCGATCATCAGCTGTCGCATGCCTTGCATCGATACACCTGTTTTCGGATCGTAGAGTGCTTTGTCGTCAAGAATTTCCCATTCTTTATCAGTCGTCAGCTTGAGCAGTGAACTTTTATCGCTGTGGTTATTGATTACCCAGAGGTTGCCTGATGCATCAAACTTGATGCCTTTCACGATGACGTATTCCGACAGGTATTTGCCTCCGGTATAGGCAGGCTCAAGCGGACTGTTGTCTTGGTTGTAGTAAGCCACGAGCCTACCTTCCTTGAATTCAAAGAGACCCGTCCTGCCTCCGGCGAAGATATGTGTAGGATCTTTCGGATCGATATCGATGCAGTCCACATCCACGTATCTTGAGGCTGGGATATCGTCAAATTCGTCCTGATATATCTGCCATTCGCCGTCATTCAGCACTTGTATGCAGCCAGGATATACTTTTTCAAGATATGAGGTATATTCGCCGCCAGTCGTAAATAACTGGTTGTTTACGAACTTCATCTCATAGAAGTGGTTGTATTTCGGACCACCAGGACTGAGCGTGCCTACTGTTGCCTTGTATTTCTCCAGATCCTTGTATTCATCATAGGCAGGCAAGTTTGTAGGATAGTCAGGATGGGATGGCATATAGGTATCCGTTATCTCAGCCTTCTGCATATTGATCTTTACATAGCCAAACGGACAGTGCAGCCAGGCATAGTAACCGTCGATAGTAATCTTGTTAATGGTTTTGTCTTCTGTCATCGTCTTATTGTAGAGAGCAGAGATATTAATAATGTTGCCTGAGGTATCTATTAAGTCAATGTTTGCATTACGATAGACGATGATCAGTCGTTTGGCAGTAGGATTCCAGGCTATATGCGTGATATAAGTATCATTAAGACCGTTTACCTTGTCGTAGGTTGTGATACTCTTGTCGTTTTGATTATATTGGTAGAGTGCGTTCGAAGCCAGCACGAAGAGATGGTGATCAGCTTCACAGATGTTCTGTACATCGTGATAGGCCAGATAGTTTTTCCAAGTGCCTACCTGGGCTTGTAGGGGCAAAGCGATAAAAAAGTAAAAAGGTATGAACCATTTTACTATACTTCCGATTGTGTATTTTCCTGATTTCATACCTTCTTTTTGCTTTATTTTCTGTTTTGCTTATTTTCCTAATAGAAAGTCTGCCAGTTTCTTCACTGCCCTTGCCCGATGACTGATATGGTTTTTGATATCCATGCCTAGTTCGGCAAATGTCTCGTCGTAGCCATCAGGCTGGAAGATGGGATCGTAGCCGAAGCCCTCCCCTCCTCTGCGCTCTCTGATGATCTGTCCTTCGACGATACCTTCGAACTGATGGATCTCCTTGATGCTTGTACAGCCACACGGACAGACATCCTTCTTCAGTATTAACGCAATCACCGTGCGAAATCTTGCCCGACGATTGTTATTTTCTCCTAATTCCCTGAGTAGTCTGCTCATATTCGCCTCGGCATCATGACTGGCTTCATGGGCACCGGCCTCCATACTGGCATAGCGGGCAGAATAGATGCCAGGGGCACCGTTGAGAGCGTCAACCTCCAGACCAGTATCATCGGCAAAGACACTGATATGATAGTGGTCATAGACGTATTGAGCCTTTTGCAGCGCATTCTCTTCGAGTGTCTTGCCGGTCTCTGGTATATCCACATCGCAGCCGATATCCTTCAGTGAGAGCACTTCGATGCTTTCGCCGAGGATACTGCGGATTTCGGAGAGTTTA
>ODAJ014767278.1_pt1 | contig 17288 bp, 19 predicted proteins | sample 1539241 | NCBI WGS metagenome assembly ODAJ01 (sample SAMN02144231, study PRJEB22623) | gut metagenome | biome: sheep rumen | host: Ovis aries | place: New Zealand
TATTCACATTCGTGGATGAATTATTCATATTATTCACATTCGTTTCTTAAATTCTTACTTCGTTTCTTACCCCCCTTCTTAATTAACATTCGTTTCTTAAAATTAATTTATTTGCTATGAATCAGGAAACTAAAAAGACGCTTTTGCGATTGCTCTGGCAACTGCTCTCGGCACTGCTGGCTGCCTTCGGCGGCGTGACCGCTGCAAGCGCTGCCCTCAGAGTGGGGATTATCTGACCGGTAAGGCCCTTAAAGAAGAAAAGCGCGGCCGCCTCGATGGCGGCTGCGCTTTTTGTTGCAAAGTTGCAAAGTTGCAATCAGATTTTTTAGGTGCTATCAAAAGTTCAGGTACCGACTGGTGTACCCGACACCGGACTTTTCCAGCTGCTCGGGGGTGCCCTGGAAGAGGAGTTGTCCGCCCTGCTGGCCGCCTTCGGGGCCCATGTCGATGAGGTAGTCGGCAGCCCGGATGACGTCGAGGTTGTGCTCGATGACGATGACCGTGTTGCCCTTGTCCACGAGGCGGTTGAGGACGGAGAGCAGGACGCGGATGTCCTCGAAGTGGAGGCCCGTGGTGGGTTCGTCCAGGATGTAGAGGGTGCGGCCTGTGTCGCGCTTGGAGAGTTCGGTGGCCAACTTGACGCGCTGGCTCTCGCCGCCGGAGAGGGTGGTGCTGGGCTGTCCGAGTTTGATGTAGCCGAGGCCCACGTCCTGCAGCACCTTTATCTTCTGGAGAATCTGCGGCTGGTTTTCGAAGAACTCCACGGCCTGGTTGATGGTCATGTCCAGGACGTCGGCGATGCTCTTGCCCTTGAAGCGCACCTCCAGGGTCTCGCGGTTGTAGCGCCGTCCGTGGCATTCCTCGCAGGGCACGAGCACGTCGGGCAGGAAGTTCATCTCGATGGTGCGGTAGCCGTTGCCCGAGCAGGTCTCGCAGCGCCCGCCCTTGACGTTGAAGGAGAAGCGCCCGGGCTTGTAGCCGCGGATGCGGGCCTCGGGCAGTTGCACGAAGAGGTTGCGGATGTCGTTGAAGACGCCTGTGTAGGTGGCGGGGTTGGAGCGCGGCGTGCGGCCCAGGGGCGACTGGTCGACGTCGACGACCTTGTCGATGTGCTCCAGTCCCTCGATGCGGTCGTAGGGCAGGGGGTCGCGCAGGGAGCGGTAGAAGTGTTGCGAGAGGATGGGTTGCAGGGTCTCGTTGATGAGGGTGGACTTGCCACTGCCGCTGACGCCGGTGACGCAGACGAGGGTGCCCAGGGGGAGGGAGATGTCGACCGACTTGAGGTTGTTGCCCCGGCAGCCGAAGAGGCTCAGCATGTGCCCGTTGCCCGTGCGGCGCTGGGTGGGGATGTCCATCTGGCGTTCGCCGTTGAGGTATTGCGCCGTGAGGGTGTGGGTGGCGAGCATCTGCTGAGGGGTGCCTTGGAAGACCACCTCGCCACCCTTGCGACCGGCGCGCGGACCGATGTCGATGACCCAGTCGGCGGCGCGCATCATCTCCTCGTCGTGCTCGACGACGATGATGGTGTTGCCCGTGTCGCGGAGTTGCTTGAGGGAGTCGATGAGCCGCTGGTTGTCGCGTTGGTGGAGGCCGATGCTGGGCTCGTCCAGGATGTAGAGCACGTTGACCAGCTGGCTGCCAATCTGTGTGGCCAGTCGGATGCGCTGGCTCTCGCCGCCGGAGAGGGAGGCCGAGGCGCGGTTGAGGGAGAGGTAGTGGAGGCCCACATCGAGGAGAAAGCGCAGGCGCGTGCGAATCTCCTTGAGAATTTCTGGGGCAACTTTCTGCTGGTAGGCAGAAAGGGACCCACCCCCTTGTAGACTCTCCCCCGGCCCCTCCCTTGTAGGGAGGGGAGTGGTTACATTTGCAGGCTCTTGGTTTACAGATGTATCTGCTCCCCTCCCTACAAGGGAGGGGTTGGGGGAGAGTCCGTTAATCCAACGGTACAGGTCGCCGAGGTCCATCTGTGAGAGTTCGGCTATGTTGCGTCCGGCTATGCGGAAACTGAGGGCCTGGCGGTTGAGGCGCTGTCCGTGGCACTCGGGGCAGGTGCAGTCGCGGCTGAACTGTCCGACCCACTTCTGCGCCGTCTGGCTTTGGTCGTTCTCCTGGGTGGAGCGGATGTACTTGACGAGTCCCTCGTAGGTGCAGTAGTAGTCGCTGGTGGTCTTGCAGACCTCGGCCGGAATGCGCAGGCGCTCTATGGAGCCGCCGAATATCTCGTCGAGGGCCTCGTCGGAGAGGCGGCTGACGGGGTCGTTGACGGTGAAGCCGTATTTGTCCAGGATGGCCTGAATCTGCCAGAATATCAGGGTGCTCTTCCACTTGCCCAGGGGCACGATGGCTCCGTCGTGGATGGAGAGGCTGCGGTCGGGGATGATGAGGTCGCGATCGATGAGCGATACGTAGCCCAGGCCCTTGCAGCGCGGACAGGCGCCCTGGGGGGAGTTGAACGAGAAGTTGTGGGGTGCGGGGTCGGCGTATGAGATGCCGCTGGTGGGGCACATCAGGCGGCGGCTGTAGTGGCGTATCTCCTCGGTCTGGACGTCGTAGACCATCATGAGGCCGTCGCCCTGCTTGAGGGTGTTCTGGACGCTGTTCTGCAGACGGCGGTCGTCGGTCTCCTTGACGACGAGGCGGTCCACGACGACTTCGATGGAGTGGTTGCGGTAGCGGTCGAGCTTCATGCCCCGCTCCACCTCCATCAGTTCGCCGTCGACGCGAACGTAGAGGTAGCCCTTCTTGAGGACCGTCTCGAAGAGTTCTTTGTAGTGCCCCTTGCGGTTCTTGACGAGCGGGGCCAGCAGATAGACCTTGCGCCCGAGATAGTCGTGGAGCAGGAGGTCGACGATTTGTTCCTCGGTGTACTTGACCATGCGCTCGCCGGTGACGTAGGAAAAGGCTTCGCCGGCACGGGCATAGAGCAGGCGGAGGAAGTCGTAGATTTCCGTTGTGGTGCCCACGGTGGAGCGGGGGTTCTTGTTCGTGGTCTTCTGCTCGATGCTGATGACGGGCGAGAGGCCGGTTATCTTGTCGACATCGGGGCGTTCCATGTTGCCCAGGAAGTTGCGGGCGTAGGCCGAGAAGGTCTCGATGTAGCGACGCTGTCCCTCGGCAAAGATGGTGTCGAAGGCCAGGCTGGACTTGCCCGAACCGGAGAGGCCCGTGATGACGGTGAGGCTGCCTCGGGGGATGGTGACGTCGATGTTCTTTAGGTTGTGGACGCGGGCACCGAGGACGCTGATGGCGTCGGTGCCCGACGGGGCGGTGGCTTTAGGGCTGCTCTTCTCCATTGTTCTTTCCTTCATTGTTGTACCCTGTCAGCACGGTTATGGCCTTGCGAATGTTGTATTTCTTGCCGTCGGCTCCGCGGGCGTTGACTACCAGGAAGTAGACGCCATCGTGGACGAGGCGACCGTTCCAGCGGCCGTCCCAGCCTTCGTTGACATTGTTCCAGGAGTAGACTTTCTGTCCCCATCGGGTGAAGACGGCAGCCTTGAACTCCACGATGCTCTGGTAGCCCTCCTTGGCCTGGAGGATGTCGTTGAAGCCGTCGGGTTCCGGGTTGGGCGAGAAGGCGTTGGGGAACTCCAGTTTGCTCTCGCTGATGCTCACGATGATGGGGGAGGCCTCGCCCTCTTCGGGGTAGGCTATGGTGTCGGTGCCGAGGACGAAGGTGGCATAGAGCTGAACGCAGAAGGAGCCACTCTCCAGGAAGGTGTAGTCGAGCTCCTCCTCGAAGCGGTGCACCAGGGGGTGGGCCTCCTCGCCAGGGCGGTAGATTTTCCACTCGTAGCGGGCCGTCCAGTCGCCCACGTCGCTGGGGTTGGCGGTGAAGTGGGCCACCAGCGGGGCCTGTTGTCCGCTGCTGGCGTCTTCGACTTCTTCGCCCTCAACGGTGGTGTACTGTGCCTTCGGGTCTACGCTTGGGTAGACGTCCTGCGCCCACGCCCATACGGGTGCGCATAGGAATATTAGGTAGGGTAGTAGGTTTCTCATCATGTTATTATAACGTGCAAAGTTACGATTTAGTGAGCGAAAACGCAAATTTATTTCATTATATTTGGCATATCGGCTAATATTTACTACCTTTGGAATCCAAAACGAGCATGGATGCTTTATGATGAAAGGTAAGATGAAATATTTGCTGCTGGCAGTGCTGCTGATGCCCCTTGCCTGCCTGGAGGCTGCTTCGGTGCGGGTGGGTGTGTTGCTGCCGCTGAAGGATGCTACGGGACGCGGCACCGTCATGGTGGAGTTCTACCGCGGACTGCTGATGGCCATCGACGCGGCCAAGGAAGCCGGCATCGACGTCGACTGCTATGCTGTGGACTGTGGCAGCAGCGACAGCCAGATGAAGACGGTGCTGGAGCGTCCCGAACTGGCCCATCTCGACGTCATATTCGGTCCCCTGGAGGCTGGGCAGATGACCACGCTGTCGGAGTTTTGCCGCAGCCACAGGACGCGCCTGGTGGTGCCCTTCAACACGCCCTGTCCGCAGGTCTATTCCAATCCGTGGGTCTACCAGGTGGGAGTGGTGCAGGAACTGCTCTATCCGGGTATCACCAATCTGGTCATCGACAATCTGGGCCAGAGCAACTTCGTCTTCTACCATTCGACGGAGAACGACGAGCGGGGCATTTCGTTCACCAGCCACCTGGCACAGGTGCTGAAGTTGCGCGGACTGCGTACGACGAACCTGAACGCCGGAGGCGATGAGTTCGCTTTCGACCGCGCCTTGAACCAGTTCCGAAACAATGTGGTCGTCATCGACAGTCGCAGTCGGGCGGCCCTGTCGCAGATGATCGGTGCACTGAGGGCCTACCAGACCACCCATCCCGAATACAAGATTTCGCTCCTCGGCTATCCCGAGTGGCTGACCTATGTCAGCACGTTGCTGCACGACTTCTACCATTTCAATGCCTACGTCTATTCGCCCTACTACCGCAATCCGCTGAGCGGCCGTACGGTGAAGTTCGACCAACAGTATCTGCGCAACTTCTCCCAGCCCTCGCGCATCTCCTATCCGCGGGCCGAGATGTTGGGCTACGACCTGGGCCAGTACTTCATCCTGGGCTTGGCACGGCATCCCGATTCGTTCGACGAACAGCAGCCTGCGCCTACGGACAACTTCGTGCAGCACAACTTCCGCTTCCATCGCGTAGGGGAGCAGGGGGGCTTTGTCAACACCTTCGTGCAACTGGTTCACTACAACTCCAACAACACCATCCAGACTCTGAAATGAAGCGCCTCGCATTACTATTGTTTCTCATTTTCTCATTTTCTCATTTTCCCAACTCCGTCTTCGCCCAGGTGGGCGAGTACCGCAGTGCCCTGGCGATCGGCGTGAACGGCGGATATGCGCTGAACCGCGTTTCGTTCGACCCCACCATCAAACAGGCTTTCCACGGCGGAATGACGGGCGGACTGACCTTGCGCTACACCTGCGAAAAGTATTTTGCCATGTACTGTGCCGTACAGGCCGAGGTTAACTATGCCCAGATGGGATGGAAGGAGGTCATCGAAACCAGTGCCGACACCTACAGCCGCACCATCAACTACATACAGGTGCCCCTGCTGGCACGTCTGTCCTTCGGCAAGGAGGTGAAGGGCGTGATGGGCTATCTGGTGCTGGGGCCGCAACTCGACTTCTACCTGTCGGACCACGACAAGCGGGGCGGCGAATGGAGCACCACGACGCTGAACCTGAGGCCCAACCGTGTGGTGGCGCAGTACGACCTGCCCGTGCAGCATAAGTTCCAGTACGGCATCACGGGCGGCCTCGGCATGGAGGTGAATACGCGTCGCGCAGGCCACTTCATGATTGAGGGCCGTTACTATTTCGGCCTCGCCAATATCTTCAATGATGGAAAAGCCGACACCTTCGGACGTTCGGCCAACGGGGCCATAGTCGCGAAGGTGTCGTATTTGTTTGATGTCTTTAAGAGAGACTAAGCAATAGCCTTACCTCAGCCGGTCGAGGGAGCGGACGAGCATTTCGTCCTTCAGTATGCCCCGGAAGGCCAGATAGTCGAGCACGATGCTCACGAAGGGCAGGGCTGCCGTCACACTGGGGCGGAAGGAGCCGTCGCCCTGCTGCATGTAGGCAAAGAAGGCCAGGTAGGCATAGTAGCCCACCAGCAGAATCATGCAGAGCGAGAGGGCGCGCATCTGCAGGGCGCGGTGCTTGAAGAGGAAGATGTCGAAGAACGTCAACGACGTGGCAATCAGCAGCAGGGCAAACAAGGCCCAGGGGGCGAAATTGTGATTGCCGTTCTCCGCACTCGTTATCCACAGATTGTACAGGGTGGCATAGGGTTCGCTGCTTGCCGTCAGGAATTGTCCCAGCGGCATGCTCAGGCACACCACACCGAGTATGGCCGAAACCAACAGATAGAGGCTTTGGATGCGCTGTATCATGGTGGCGCCGGGCGTTACTCGTCAACCACAGCCTCGTCGGCCGGATTGCGATAGTAAATCTTGCCTTCGATGAACTCCTGGGTGGCAATCAGCGTGGGCTTCGGCAGTTTCTCGTAGAAACGCGAGATTTCTATCTGTTCGCGGTTTTCGAACACCTCGTCCAGATTGTCGGAGGAAGAGGCAAACTCCTGGAGTTTCTTCGACAATTCCTGCTTGATGTCAGCCGAAATCTGGTTGGCACGCTTGCCGATGATGGCAATAGTCTCGTAGATGTTACCTGTCTCTTCGCAGAGATTCATGATGTCGCGCGTCACCGTGTTGGTGGGCGCATTTGTTTTCTTGTAATCCATATTATTGTTTTAATTCAAATTTCAGAATCAGGTTATTCGGTTTCTCGTTCTCTTCTCTCACTCTGGACTTAGTTTTCCTCGTCCAGGCTCAGGTGCTTGCGCTTCACGAAGTTTTCCGCGTGGCTGAAGATGCTTTTGGCCTCCTCCAGAAATTTTGATTCGGGGAAGTCGTTCTGGAAGGCATAGTATTCGTCGATGGTGTCGCGGAAACGGTCGATGCGCTTCTCCTCGACACTCTTTATGGCCAACTGGTACTTGGCTCGCAGAATCAGTATCGACAGCTGTTCGCGCTTCTCGGGCGAAGCGTAGGGATAGTCGCGCAGGGCATTCTGGGCCGTCACTACGCAGGCTTCGTAGTTGCTGCCGCCGAAGAGGCTGTTCAGCAGATAGCTGCCCAGGTCGTAGTACAGCTTGGCCGACATGTATTCCTTTTCCACCAGTTTGTCCTGCAGGTTGTAGATCATCTCCTGCGTCTTGTCCTTCAGCGGGGTGTAGGGGTAGAGGTCGAGGAACATCTGGAACTCGTTCATGGCCTCCATGGTGCTCGACTGGTCGAGTCGGGAGTCGGGCGTCTGCTTGTACAGCGACAGGGCCGCATAGAAGTGGGCCTGTTCGGCATACGCTCCCTTGGGATAGGACTGGTAGTATTTGCGGAAGTTGTTGTGAGCCAGGTCGTAGTTTTTGTTGCCGAACTCGCTCATGGCGGTCAGAAAGAGCGATTCCTCGCCGTTTGTGGTGCCCTTCATGATGGCCAGCAGGTCGTAGAGTAGGGTGGAGGCCTTGGTGTAGCGCCCCTCTACGAAGAATGATTTGGCCGCCTCGTATTTGTAGTCATAGTCGGCGGTCTTCTGCACGGCAGCATATTCGCCACACGAAACCATGAGCAGGGACAGAAGACAGGCAGAAATTATCTTATACATCTTTAATGCGCGCATATTTGGAGCGCAAAGATACGAATAAGTGAGCGTTTTTCCAAATTTATTTGAGAAAAACCGAATGGGAGCATCTAAAACCGCAGGCGAAAGCAGTTTTTTTGCCGATTTCGATTCTTTTATGAGGCACAATCTTTATTTTTCCAATAAAAAATCGTATCTTTGTCGTCCTATGGCATTTAAAATAGAATCTCCATTCCAACCAACCGGCGACCAGCCGCAAGCCATCGAGCAACTGGTGGCCGGGGTCAGGCGGGGCGACCCGGCACAGGTGCTACTGGGCGTGACCGGTTCGGGCAAGACTTTCACCATGGCCAACGTCATCGCACAGGTGGGAAAGCCGACCCTCATACTCAGTCACAACAAGACCCTGGCTGCCCAGCTCTATCGCGAAATGAAGGGCTTCTTTCCGCATAATGCGGTGGAATACTACGTTTCCTACTACGACTATTATCAGCCCGAAGCATACATCCCCAGCACTGATACGTACATCGAGAAAGACCTTGCCATCAACGACGAGATAGACAAACTCCGTCTGGCTGCCACCAGTGCCTTGCTCAGTGGACGCAAGGACGTCATTGTCGTTTGCTCCGTCAGTTGCATCTATGGCATGGGCAATCCGGCTGCCTTCTACGAGAGCGTTATCAGCATTCGCGTCGGTCAGGAAATAGACCGTAACGTGCTGCTACGTAAACTGATGGATAGTCTGTATGTGCGCAACGATGTAAGTCTGAACCGAGGCGAAGTGAGGGTCAAAGGAGACACCGTAGACATCGCCCTGGCCTACAGCGACAACCTTCTGCGCATCACCTATTGGGGCGACGAGATTGAGAGCATAGAGGAGGTAGACCCCATGACCATGCAGCGCGTGGCTTCGTTCGACGAATACAATATCTATCCGGCCAACCTGTTCATGACCACCAAGGAGACCCAGGAGCAAGCCGTCCGCCAGATTGAGGACGACCTGGCCGTGGAGGTGGCTCGCTTTGAGGAGGAAGGTAAGCCTCTGGAGGCCAAGCGACTGCACGAACGAGTGACTTACGACGTCGAGATGATCAGGGAACTGGGCCATTGCTCGGGCATTGAAAACTATTCGCGATACTTCGACGGGCGTGCTCCGGGTACCCGGCCATTCTGCCTGCTCGACTTCTTCCCAGAGGACTTCCTGATGTTCATCGACGAGAGTCACGTCTCCGTGCCTCAAATCGGTGGCATGTACGGTGGCGACCGAGCCCGAAAGACCAACCTGGTGCAGTATGGGTTCCGCTTGCCAGCTGCTCTCGACAACCGTCCGCTGCGCTTCGAGGAGTTTCGTGAACTTACCCATCAGATAATCTACGTCTCGGCCACGCCTGCCGACTACGAACTGGCTGAGGCAGAGGGCGTTGTCGTGGAACAACTCATCCGTCCTACGGGCCTTCTCGACCCTGTGATTGAGGTGCGTCCTCGCGAACACGAGGCCGACGACCTGTTGGAAGAAATCGTCAAGCGCGTCGATGTGGGCGAGCGAGTCCTCGTCACCACGCTCAGCAAGCGCCAGGCCGAGGAATTTTCGGCCTACCTCATCCGCTCGGGCATCAATTCCTGCTACATCCACCACGAAGTGGACACGATGGAGCGGGTGCAGATTATGGACAGTCTGCGCCGTGGGGAATACGATGTCCTGGTGGGCGTCAACCTCTTGCGCGAAGGTCTCGACCTGCCCGAGGTTTCCCTCGTTGGCATCTTGGATGCCGACCAGGAAGGCTTCCTGCGCAGCAAGACCAGTCTGACCCAGACGATTGGCCGTGCGGCCCGTCATGTTCATGGCATGGCCATCTTCTATGCCGACAAGATTACGAAGTCGATGGCAGCCTGCATCGAGGAGACCAACCATCGCCGCGAGGTGCAACTACGCTACAATGAGGAGCATGGCATCACTCCGCACGCCGTCAAGAAGGACATCGTGCAGGCCGAGTTGGGCGCTGCCCAGAGACGCCCCGACGTGGCTACGGAGCACAAGGTGGTCAGCTACCAGCCGACTATTGCCGCCACCGAAATGCCGGCGATGGCGGCCGACCCGATTGTCGATACCATGACGCCCAAACAGTTGCGCAAGAGCATCGAAAATACGCGCCGACTGATGCAGGAGGCTGCCAAAAGACTCGACTTCATGGAGGCTGCCCAGTATCGCGACGAAATCCTTCGTCTCACGGCTTTGCTCGACGAGAAGGAGAAAGAAATCAACCCATAAGACATGGAAGATGGAGAAAATCAACCCATAAAACATGGAAGATAAAGAAAATCAACCCATAAGACTCAAGATATGAAAGCAATCAAGACTGAAAAGGCTCCCGCAGCCATCGGCCCCTACAGCCAGGCCATCGAGGCGAATGGATTCGTTTACGCCAGTGGGCAGTTGCCCATCAATCCGCAGACTGGGCAGTTCCCCGAAGGCATCAAGGCGCAGACGCGCCAGTCGCTGGAGAATGCCCGCGCCATCCTGGCCGAGGCTGGGCTGACGATGGCCAATGTGGTGAAGACCACCGTGCTGCTGGCCAACATCGAGGACTTTGCCGCTATGAACGAAGTCTATGCTGAGTTCTTCAGCGAACCCTTCCCCGCCCGCAGTGCCTTTGCCGTGAAGGCCGTTCCCAAGGGAGCCCTGGTGGAGATAGAGTGTATTGCAGCTAAGGGGTAATAGCAATCGGAAGATATGGAAGCTACAGACGAAAAAAAGAAGGAAGAACAGACGTACCATTGCAACGATTGTGGCAATGTGATTTATCGCCACGAGGTATTCTGTTCAAAGTGTGGCAAGTTGCTGGACAGATACGACTTTGAGGACTGATTTGCCACTCAGAGCAGATAGCAGTCCATGAGGTCGGTGCTGTAGATGCGCTTGTAGTACATATCGCTGATGAAGTAGTCGGGAAGGCGGAGCACGTAGCCCTCCTCGCATTCGTATTGGTACCAGTCGCCTTGCTTCTCCCGTGTGGCAATCATGGCCTTCTGGTTGGAGCGGTTCTGAATGAATTCCCCGTCGGCCAGGTCAATGGCCTTGTCGGTCCCTACCAGCAGCACCCCCAGTCGCAGTTGCCTCTCGGGGCGTTCGGCATTGGGGTAATGAATGATGCACCACGCCAGTTTCTGGCTCTTGGGGATGCGATGCACCTCGCGGATGAATTTGAAGGTGTTCTTGTTCATGGTCGGTTGTAGTCAAAGTTTCTCTTTTCCTGCTCAGTCCTTATCAATGTATCTCTTGCTGAGTGCACCGAACTCTTCGATGCGTCGGTCACGTAGGAAAGGCCACCAACGGCGGACGTTCTCGCTTCGCTGCATGTCCACCTCGACGACGACGTTTTCCTCCTTGTCCTTTGGAGCACGGTAGAGCAGCTCGCCCTGTGGACCTGCCACGAAACTCGAGCCCCAAAACTGTATGCCGTGTGTCTGGCCGCTGGGGTCGGGCTCGTGCCCTACACGATTCACTGTAATCACAGGCAGTCCGTTGGCTACGGCGTGTCCGCGCTGAACGGTTGTCCATGCTTCGCGCTGACGTTCCTGTTCCCCTGGCGTGTCAGAGGATTCATAGCCGATGGCAGTAGGGTAGATGAGCAGGTCGGCTCCCTGCAGAGCCATCAGTCGGGCACCTTCGGGGTACCATTGGTCCCAGCAAACCTGCACGCCCAGTCGGCCGACGCTCGTCTGAATGGGATGAAAGCCGAGGTCGCCGGGAGTGAAGTAGAACTTCTCGTAGTAGGCTGGGTCGTCAGGAATGTGCATTTTGCGGTATTTGCCCGCTATGCTGCCGTCCGAGTCGAAGACAACCGCCGTATTGTGGTACAGTCCGGCGGCGCGTCGCTCAAACAGGCTCGTCACCAGCACGATGCCATATTGCTTGGCCAGGGCCGAATAGAAGTCGGTCGTAGGCCCCGGGATGGGGACGGCCAGGTCGAAATTGTCCACCGACTCTACTTGACAGAAGTATAGCGAGTCGTGCAGCTCCTGCAGCACCACCAGTTGAGCACCCTTCTCGGCCACGTCCTGAATGTTGCGGGCCAGTTTCTGCTTGTTGGCCTCTACGTCGGCCACACACGATTGTTGTATCAGTCCTACTTTCATTTGGCAATTCTTAATTCTTAACTCTTAATTCTTAACTTTTAATCGCGCCCTGCGGGAACTGCATGGTGCAGCAGTGCAGCGAACCGTGCTGCTCGATGAGTATGCGGCAGTCGATGGGCACAATCTCGTGTCGTGGAAACGCCAACTGCAGCTGTCGGCGTGCCAGTTCATCCCGTTCTGCGTCTCTGTATGTGGGCATCAGCACGGCCCCGTTGATGACCAGGAAGTTGGCGTACGTCGCAGGCAATCGCTGGCCTCTCATCTTCCCATCTCCCTCATTTTCTACTTCCTCGTATACAGCCTTGGCCATCGGCAGAGGGATGAGCCGGTAGGGCCGTCCGTCCAGGGTGCGGAAGGTTTGGATTTGCTCCTCCATGCGGCGGAGTTCCTCATAGTGCTCGTCGTCCTCGTCCTGGCATTGCACATAGGCAATCGTATCGCCAGGGCACAGGCGCGCCAGCGTGTCGATGTGTGAGTCCGTGTCGTCTCCGGCCAAGTATCCATGGTCGAGCCACAGAATCCGTTCGGCCCGCAGGTACCGCTTCAAGCGTTCCTCTATTTCGTCCTTCGTGAGCGGCTGGTTCCTGTTCGGGGCCAACAGACATTGGCTTGTGGTCAGTATGGTGCCCTGTCCGTCGCTCTCTATGCTTCCGCCTTCGAGCACGAAGTCCAGATGGTCCTCGTACTGCCCGTTCAGCACTTCCTGTTCCATCATGCGTCGGCATATCTGGTTGTCCAGCTCGGCTGGGAATTTGCGCCCCCAGCCGTTGAACTGGAAGTCGAGCAGCAGATGGCCCATGTTCGTTTGCAGGGTGATGAATCCGTGGTCGCGAGCCCAGGTGTCGTTGGTGTCGATTCTGCACAGCGAGACGTTCTCCAGTGCTCGTTTGGGCAGGCGTTCGCTGAGCAAGCGCTCCACGCTCTCGGGTTCGGGAGTGACGATGATGAGTCGCTCGCGCAGACTGATTTCCAGCGCCATGCGGATGTAGCACTCGGTCACCTCTTTCAGTATCGGTGCCCAGTCCGTCTCCTTGTGTGGCCAAGTCAGTTGCACACCACTCTGTCTGGCCCATTCGGCCGGCAGGTGGGTGGCACGGATTTCGCTCTGCTCCGGCCCTGCCATCTGTTCGGGCCTGAATTCCATTGTCAGGTCTTCGATAATCGTGGTCGTCAGTTTATATTGTATGCCCATAGCACTATGAGATTTGGCAATTTCGAGGTTCTGATTTGCAAAGATACAAATTATTTCGTACCTTTGTACCCATTCATACTAAATTATTTAAGGAACATGTCAGATTTGAAACCCAATTTGTACGTAGCCGTTGCCTACCGGCTGTACACCAAGGATAAGGAAGGCAAGCGTGAACTGGTAGAAGAAGCCACGAAGGAACAGCCGTTCCAGTTCGTAAGCGGACTGGGCATGACGCTCGACGACTTCGAAGCCCAGATAGTCGGACTGGAGAAGGATGCAGAGTTCGACTTCGAACTTACTCCCGAACAGGCCTACGGCCAGTACGAGCAGGAACGCGTCATCAAGGTTCCGCGCTCGACTTTCGAGATTGACGGCCGCCTCGACAAGCAGTACATCTACGAGGGTGCCGTCGTGCCCTTGCAGAATGCCGACGGACAGCGTTTCAACGGCCTGATTGCCAAGATTGAGGATGCTGAAGTGACCGTCGACCTCAATCATCCCCTGGCTGGCAAGGTGCTCGTCTTCGTAGGCGAAGTGGCAGACATCCGCGAGGCTACGAACGAGGAAATCACCGCCACACTGAAGATGATTACCGGCGAAGGCGGTTGCGGCTGTGGCTGCGAGGACTGTGAGGGCTGCGGCGACCACGACCATCACCACCATGGCGACCACTGCGGTTGCGGCCACTGCCACTAACGAATTAAGAATTAAGAGTGAAGAATTAATTCACTTTAATTATTATGAAAAACTCATTCGGCCATATATTTCGCCTGACGTCGTTCGGAGAGAGCCACGGCCCCGCCATCGGCGGAGTCATCGATGGCATGCCGGCCGGCATTGAGGTCGATATGGACTTCATACAGGGCGAACTCAATCGTCGCCGGCCTGGGCAGAGCCGACTGGTCACCGCCCGGCAGGAGGCTGACCAGGTGGAACTGTTGAGCGGCGTATTCGAGGGACTGACCACGGGCCATCCCATAGGCTTCCTCGTGCGCAATACCAATCAGCACTCCAACGACTACGAGAATCTCCGCAACGTCTTTCGTCCCAGCCATGCCGACTTCACCTATTGGCAGAAGTACGGTCTGCGCGACCATCGTGGCGGCGGACGCTCGTCGGCTCGCGAAACCATCAGTCGCGTCGTGGCCGGTGCCTTTGCCAAGCTGGCACTCCGCCAGTTGGGCATCACCATACAGGCCTACACCCAGCAGGTGGGCGACATTGTGCTGCCAGGCCGCTATGAGGACTACGACCTCGACCGGACCGAACAGAACGATGTCCGCTGCCCCGATGCCGAAGTGGCCAGCCGCATGGCCGACCTCATCAGTGAGGTGAAGGCCGAGGGCGACACCATCGGCGGCGTCATCGCCTGCGTCGTCAGGGGGTGCCCCGTAGGGTTGGGCGAACCGGCCTTTGGCAAACTGCACGCCGAACTGGGCCATGCCATGCTCTCGATAAATGCAGCCAAGGGCTTCGAATACGGCATGGGCTTCGCTGGCGTAGCTCAGCGAGGTTCGGAACAGAACGACATCTTCACGACCGACGAGGACGGGCGCATCGTCACACGCACCAACCACAGCGGCGGCATTCAGGGCGGCATCTCCAACGGTCAGGACATCTACTTCCGTGTTGCCTTCAAGCCCGTGGCAACGCTCCTGCGCGAACAGCCCACGGTGACTGTCGAGGGCGAGCGCACCACACTCAAGGCACGCGGTCGCCACGATGCCTGTGTACTGCCTCGTGCCGTTCCCGTCGTGGAGGCAATGGCTGCCATCACTATCCTCGACAACTATCTCCTTAACAAAACCACACACTTATGAAACGCAAAGCCCTTCTCCTTTTCTCATTCTCTCATTTTGACCTTCGGTCGAGTCTGCTTTCGCTCGGCAATGTTCATGCAAGCATGGCATTGCCCTCACTTAATCGCAGACTTCTCATTCTCTCATTTTCTCATTTTCTCATTCTCTCATTTTCTCCTTTTCTCACCCTCAGCATGTCGGCCCAGTATGTCAACAAACCCACCGCCATCTGGGGCAAGAAAATGCCAGGCGGAGGCGAACGCAAGGACGTCGTCTGGAACCATCGCCCCAACGACGGATGTGCCTTCACCCAGGTTTCCGACCCGACGTTGGAGGCCTTCGTACCCGATTCGTCGAAGAGCAACGGCAAGGCCGTCATCGTCTGTCCGGGTGGAGCCTACGCCATGCTGGCCTATGAGAAGGAAGGGCAGGAGGTAGCCAAGTGGCTTTGCGCCCAGGGCTATAACGCCTACGTACTGGCCTACCGGGTGCCCAACAATCGCCTGGGCGCACTGCAGGACATACAGCGCTCCATCCGCCTCGTGCGCAGTAAGGGCGCCAACCAGGTGGGCGTCATCGGATTCTCGGCAGGTGCCAGCCTCTCGTGCCGAGCCTGTACCCGTTGGAACGAACCAGCCTACGAAGCTTACCCGAAGGACCCCATCGACTCGGTTTCGTGCCGTCCCGATTTCGGCATTCTCATCTATCCGGCTTACCTGGACGAGGGACCCGACCACACCCTAACACCCGAACTGACCGTCACGAAGGACACCCCCCCGATGTTTGTCTTCGGCACCGAGGACGATGTCAAGTACAGCGGTCCCTCCGTACCCGTCATCATGCAGGCCATGCAGCGCGCCGGAGCCCCCGTCGAGGTTCACTATCTGACAAAGGGCGGTCACGGCTATGGCATGCGTCGCGGAGCCGGACTCATCTGGCCCCCTCTGGCCGAAGAGTGGTTGAAGACACTGAAATAAGAATACATTAATATAAGAAAAACAATATGCGAAAAAGTCTTGGAACGAAAGGCGTGTTCACGGCACCACAGCCCGTGTTGCTCATTGGCACGTACGACGAGAACGGAGTTGCTAACCTGATGAATGTGGCCTGGGGCGGCCAGTGCAGCGAGAAGCACGTGGCCCTGAACCTCGGACACGAACGGCAGACGCTGGAGAACATGAAGCGCACGAAGGCCTTCACCGTGATGTTTGCCACAGAGGAGACCATGGTGCAGGCCGACTACGTGGGCATCGTCAGCGGACTGAAGGTGCACGACAAAGTGGCCAAGAGCGGACTGACACCCATGCGGGCCGAGATGGTGGAGGCACCTGCCTTCGAGGAACTGCTCGTGACGCTGGAATGCCGGCTTACCGAGGTGCGCGAGACCTCTACGGGCGAAGTGCGCGTCGTGGGCGAGGTGATTAACCTGACGGCCGACGAGAGCGTGCTGAACGAGAAAGGCCGCGTAGACTTCGACAAGATGCACCTCATCTGCTTCGACGAGGCCACCCTGAAGTACCGCCGCATCGGCGAGGTCGTGGGCAATGCCTTTGTCGAGGGTAACAAAATCCGCAAGGGATAACACCCCCACGACATTATGCGCGAGATATACTTTGCAGGTGGATGCTTCTGGGGAGCAGAACACTACCTGAAGCAAATTCGTGGCGTGGTGGATACCGACACAGGCTTTGCCAACGGCAGGCCCGACATCGTCAGTCCCACCTACGAAGAAGTCTATACCGACCAGACGGGCTATGCCGAGACAGTCCGCGTCCGCTACGACGAACACATCGTCGGGCTGCGCTTCCTGACACGCATGTTCTTCCGTGCCATCGACCCCACCAGCCTGAACCAGCAGGGCGAGGACCGCGGCACACGCTATCGCACCGGCGTCTACTTCACCGACCCTGCCGACCTGCCCCTCCTGCAGGAGGTGTTTCGCGAAGTGGAACGTACGCTCGACCGCCCCATGCAGGTGGAACTGGAGCCCCTGCGTGCCTACTATTCGGCCAGCGACTACCACCAGGACTATCTCGACCAACATCAGGACGGCTATTGCCACCTGCCCCTATCCTTATTTAAATACGCGCGCGAGGCACAGCCGGAAACGGACTGACGCCCCGTCCTCAGCGCCAAGCGTGCACCAGAGTCTGAAACTTACCCTCACTACCCTCACTCCCTCACGATGCACCTGTTTATCGGCCATGTAGGCCGTGAGGGTAGAGTGAGGGCGTGAGGGTAAACTGCTCAAAATGGGGGATTGAGACGAAATTTTCGAGCCAAAAATTGCGTCTGAATCCCCTTTCGGGTATACTGACGAACCGCAGAAGGTATACGGCAGACGAAGCCGATGCAGCACGAAGCAGGATGCGATACAACACGAAGCAGGATGCGATACAACACAAAGCAGAAGCCGATGCAACGCGAGGCAGGACCTTTGCCGACGTATTGCCCCGAGTTTTACCTAATATTACCAAACGGTTTACCTCGCCAG
>ODAJ012154069.1_pt1 | contig 17281 bp, 12 predicted proteins | sample 1539241 | NCBI WGS metagenome assembly ODAJ01 (sample SAMN02144231, study PRJEB22623) | gut metagenome | biome: sheep rumen | host: Ovis aries | place: New Zealand
GCCTGATATAGTTATTAATGTCGTAATTGTTGCTGAGAGGAAGTGGGGCAGAACGTTTGCCCCGCTTCCTTTTGTATGTGGAGACAGAACGGAGGGGACCATGGCACAGACGCCCTTGGAGCAGCAGATCGTGGATGCTCTTGAGGCGGAGGCACTTGGCCGTGGCATCGATGTGGTAGACGTCGAGGTGGTGGGGGCCAAGCGGGCTCCCATCGTCCGGGTGCGCATCGACCATGTGGACGAGGAGCTGCCCACCATCTCGCTCGATGAGGTCAGCGCCCAGAGCGAGTGGATCAACGAGGTCATCGACGAGCTCGACCCCATCCCCGACTCGTTCATGCTCGAGATATCGTCGCCAGGGCTGGCTCGTCCCCTGCGCAAGCGGCACGACTTCGAGCGCTTCGCCGGAAGCACCGTCCAGCTGAACACCAAGGCGACCGAGGGACGGCGCAAGTACACCGGAGAGCTGCTCGGCATCGAGGGAGAGGACGTGTGCGTCAGCTGCGACGGCGAGACGTTCCGCATTCCCTTCGACCAGATCAAGACCTGCAAGATCAAACCAGACTACGACGCCTAGGGGCGTCCTGACCGAAAGGACATGACATGGCATCAGACATGATGGAAGCCCTGATGGCTCTCTGCGAGGAGAAGCACATCGACCAGCTCTACCTCATCGAGCGGCTCGAGCAGTCGCTGGCCAAGAGCTACGCCGAGGTGCTCCACTTCGACGTCAACGCAGGCCAGAAGGCCCGCGTGACCATCGACCGCGTGAGCGGCAAGGTGTACGTCTACAAGCTCACGCCCATCGAGGACTCCTACGACGAGGAGACGGGGGAGTACACCGCCTACGACGAGGAAGACGTGACGCCCAGGGATACGAGCCGTATCGCCGCCCAGCATGCCAAGGCGGAGATCAAGGCCATCGTCAACAACTCTGCACGTCAGCAGATCTATGAGGAGTTCTCCCACCGTATCGGCGACATCATCACCGGTACGGTCCTGCAGAGCGCTCCCGAGTTCACGATCGTCAAGATCCGCGAGGGCGTCGAGGCCGAGCTTCCCTACTACAACCTGCAGCGTCACCCCGAGGAGCGCAACGAGCGTCCCAACAACGAGCGCTATAGCCACAACCAGCGCATCAAGGCAATCATCGTGGACGTGCGCAACCCCAACGACCAGCAAGCGCCGGTGCGTGACGGCCGCCGCCGCCCGTCGATCATCATCTCGCGCACCCATCCCGACCTGATCAAGCGTCTCTTCGAGCTCGAGGTGCCCGAGGTCTACGATGGCGTCGTCGAGGTCCGCTCGGTGGCACGCGAGGCGGGCGTCCGTTCCAAGGTCGCCGTCTCCAGCTACGACGAGCGCTTGGACCCGGTGGGCGCTTGCGTCGGCCCCAAGGGCAGCCGCGTGCGCACCGTCGTCTCCGAGCTGCGCGGTGAGCGCGTCGACGTGGTGCTGTGGTCCGACGACCCTGCCAAGTGCGTGGCCAACGCGCTCTCGCCGGCAAAGGTGAGTCGCGTGCTCGTCGACCCCGAGAACAACTATGCCACCGTCATCGTGCCCGACGACCAGCTGTCCCTGGCCATCGGCAAGGAGGGCCAGAATGCCCGACTCGCCGCTCGCCTCACGGGTATGCACATCGACATCAAGAACGAGACTCTGGCAGCCGACATCATGCGCTCCATCCCGCGCGAGGTCGAGCAGACCGAGCCTGAGGAAGAGGGCGGGCACCGCTGCGAATACGTCGGGCCAACCGGCATCCAGTGCCGCAACATGGCCCGTCCGGGTTCCCACTACTGCGGCATTCACGAGAAGCTTGCCGAGTACGGCGAATTCGACGTCTCCAACGATCCCGACTCCCTCATCTAGCCTCGGCTAGACCCCATCACCTCTCGAGCGAAAGGTAGGTCACATGGCTAAGACCCGCGTGCATGAGCTCGCCACCGAATACGGCATGACAAGCAAGGAGATGCTTGGCCATCTCAAGGACATGAAGATTCCCGCCAAGTCGGCATCGTCGACGCTCGACGCCGCCTACGTGTCGATCATCCGAAAGAAGCTCGAGCCCATCCTCAAGGCCCGTGCCGCCGAGATCGAGGCGCAGAAGAAGGCTGAGGCCGAGGCAAAGGCCGAGGCAGAGCGCATCGCAGCCGAGAAGGCCGAGCAGGAGCGCCTGGAGGCTGAGCGCCGCCGCGAGGCAGAGCGTGCTGCCGAGGAGGCACGCCGCAAGGCCGAGGAGGAGGCGCGTCGCAAGGCCGAGGAGGAGCGCGCTGCCGAGGAGGCGCGCCGCAAGGCCGAGGAGGAGCGCAACCGCGTGCGCGACAACGCCCCCAAGACCACGACCAACTTCACGAGCCTGCTCGACCAGATTGCACAGCAGGAGCAGGTGCTCAAGAAGCAGAAGGAGGAGCAGGCCAAGGCTCGCGAGGAGGCTCGCGCGGCCAAGCGCGAGCAGCGTCCTCAGCGCGAGGCGGCTCCTGCGCGCAACAACCGTCGTGCCGCCGCTCCGACCGCGGCTCCGGCCGCCGCTCCCGCGGCACAGGCGCCTGCCGCACCCGAGCCCGACCGCACGGACAACCGTCGCCGTGGCCGCAAGGGCCGCAAGGGTGAGCAGTCCGAGGACCGCTACAGCCGCATGGCGCGCGAGGCGGAGGAGTACAACCGCGAGCACGTGCTCGCTGAGGCGCGTCAGGCCGTGCGCGAGGCCAACGAGGAGTCCACGGGACGCCGCCGCAAGCGCAAGGAGCGTCGCCAGAGGCAGGCCGAGCAGGCCGCCGAGCAGCAGCGCATCGAGCAGGCCATCGCCAACGACCAGGACCTCTCGCAGCTTGACACCGTCAAGGTGCCCCAGGGCTCCACGGTGGCCGACCTCGCAGACCTTCTGGGCGTAGCCCCCACCGAGATCATCAAGCGCATGTTCCTGCTGGGCGAGGCGCTCACCATGACGCAGAGCATGTCCGACGACCAGATCGAGATGGTGGCCATGGATCTGGGCCGCGAAGTCAAGGTCATGACCAAGGAGGAGGAGAACTCCTTCACCTTCTACGACGATCCCGCGTCCCTCAAGAGTCGTCCGCCTGTGGTCACCGTCATGGGCCACGTCGACCACGGCAAGACGTCGCTGCTCGACGCCATCCGCCACACCGGCGTAGCGGCAGGCGAGGCCGGCGGCATCACCCAGGCCATCGGCGCCTCGCAGGTCAAGATCAACGACCGCATCATTACCTTCATCGACACCCCTGGCCATGAGACCTTCACGGCCATGCGTGCCCGTGGTGCCAAGGTCACCGACATCGTCATCCTGATCGTCGCGGCCGACGACGGCGTCATGCCGCAGACGGTCGAGTCCATCAACCATGCGAAGGCTGCAGGCGTGCCCATCATCGTGGCCGTCAACAAGATCGACAAGGCCGGCGCCGATCCGACCCGCGTGCGCCAGGAGCTCACCGAATACGGTGTGATTCCCGAGGAGTGGGGTGGCGACAACATGTTCGTCGACATCTCCGCGCGCCAGAAACTCGGCATCGACGACCTTCTCGAGGCGGTTCTGCTCGAGGCCGACGTGCTCGAGCTCAAGGCCAACCCCGACACCTTCGCTTCGGGCAACGTGCTGGAGGCCAAGCTCGACCGCGGCCGTGGTTCGGTGGCGACAGTGCTCGTCACGCGCGGCACGCTGCATGTGGGCGACGCGCTCGTGGCTGGTATGTCCTACGGCAAGGTCCGCGCCATGATCGACCCCAAGGGCAACCCCGTCAAGGAGGCCAAGCCGAGCTACCCCGTCGAGATCCTCGGCCTGCAGAGCGTGCCGATGGCCGGCGACGAGTTCCGCGTCTTCCAGGATGACCGTGACGCCCGCAACCTCGCGGACGAGCGCGCTCTCAAGGCTCGCATCGAGGAGCAGAACAAGGTCAAGCACATCACGCTCGAGAACCTTTTCTCCACCATGGAGGACGCGGAGGTCAAGGAGCTCAACCTCATCATCAAGGCCGACGTGCAGGGCTCCATCGAGGCACTGCAGGACTCTCTCGACAAGATGGACCAGAGCGAGGTGCGCATCAACACGATCCACTCCGCCGTGGGCGCCATCTCCGAGACCGACGTCGTCCTCGCCGATGCCTCCAACGCCATCATCATCGGCTTCGGCGTGCGTCCGGACGCCAAGGCGCGTAGCGCCGCTGAGCGCACCGGCGTCGAGATTCGCTCCTACGACGTCATCTACAAGGCGCTCGAAGATCTCGATGCCGCCCGTATCGGCATGCTGAAGCCGACCGAGGTCGAGGTCGCGACCGGCAACGCTGTCGTCCTCGATACCTTCAAGGTGCCCAAGGTGGGCATCGCCGCCGGCGTTCGCGTCGAGGAGGGCGAGATTGCCTCGACCGACTCCGTGCGTCTCGTGCGCGACGGCATCGTGGTCTACAACGGCAAGATCGCGTCCCTGCGCCACTACAAGGACGACGTGCGCACGCTGCGCGCCGGCCTCGAGGGCGGCGTGGGCCTTGAGAACTTCCAGGACATCCACCCAGGCGACGTCATCGAGGCATACCGCATCGACGAGGTCGCTCGTACCGAGTAGGCGATAGGCTTGAAGCAGAATCAGAACTCCCGTCGTATGGGCCAGCAGGCCCGCGAGAAGCTTGGCTACATCCTCCTGTTCGAGGTGTCCGATCCGGACCTCCAGCTCGTGACGCTCACGGGCTGCGAGGTGTCGGTGGACAAGACCGTGGTCGTGGCATATGTGAGCTGCGATTCCAGTCGTTACGACGAGGTGACGGCCGCGCTTGCCCGCGCGAAGGGTCGCATTCGGTCGCTTCTGGGGCGTGCGCTCGGATGGCGCGTGACGCCGGAGCTGGTGTTTCGCATCGACACGACGGCCGATGACGCCGAGCGCATCGGCCGCGCCCTCCAGAACGTCCCCGAGACGCTGGCGGTGGAAAAGGACGAGTTCGGCTATCCCATCGAAGCCGAGAGCGCCGAATAGGGGGCAGCATGCTGACGATCACGGGCTCAGAGCAATCGGATCTATTCGATGCGATCGCGTACCTCATCTCGGAGGCGCAGACGATTGCGATCTGCGCCCATACGAATCCTGATGGCGACGCGCTGGGTTCCCAGCTCGCGCTCAAGCACATCATAGAGAGCAGGTGGTCTCGCAAGGAGGTCACCTGCCTCTTGGCCGACGACGACCCGTGCCCGCGTATCTACACGTTCCTGCACGGGGCCGAGGGGCTGGTGCATGCCTCAGAGTACGAGGAGACTCCTGACCTGTTCATCAGCGTCGACCTGTCCATACCGTCGCGGCTCAACCACGGCGAACCCGTCATGCGACGGGCCCACAGGGTCGCGGTCATCGACCACCATCCCTGCGAGAAGCCCTATGGCGATGCGGCGCTTGTGCGCCCGGAGGCTGCGGCGGCTGGCGTGATCGTGGCGGAGTTCGCGCAGCACCTCGGTGTTGAGATCACGCCGGAGATAGCCCAGTGCCTCTTCTGCGCCATTGCTACCGATACCGGGCGCTTCCAGTACCAGAATGCCGACGCAGAAGCTTTCCAGGTCGCCAGCATGCTGGTGGCGGCAGGGGCGAGCCCCAGCGAAGTGTCGCTCAACGTATACCAGAGCTTCCGCCTGCAGTTCCTGCACCTCAAGTCGCTCGTGATGGGGCGCGTGAGGACCTTCGAGCACGGGCGCATCTCGTACAGCTACGCCACGATTGCCGATATCGAACGCACCGGCGCGAGTCTCGACGAGTCAGACGGCCTTGTTGACGTCGTGCGTTCGGTGGCAGGCTCGGAGGTGGCGCTCTTCCTCAAGGAGGTACCCGGTGGCAAGGTGCGCGGCAACCTCCGTTCCAAGGGCGAGCACGACATATCAGTCGTCGCGCGCGAGCTTGGCGGCGGCGGACACCGTGCTGCCTCGGGATTTACCGTCGAGGGAAGCGTTGATGACGCACTCTGCAAGGCAATGCCGCTACTCAAGGGTCTGTTCGAGGTCGAACCGACCGGCTCGGACGAGGCCTGATCCCCCATGAAGCGCAATGCGAGTGGCCTGAACTGCCTTCTGGCCATCGACAAGCCGCGTGGGCTCTCGAGCCATGACGTGGTCAACAGGGTCCGTCGCATACTGGGCGAGCGGCGCGTGGGACACGCGGGCACGCTCGACCCGGACGCCTCAGGAGTGCTGGTCGTAGGGGTTGGCCAAGCGACGCGCCTGATGGGTATGCTCACGCTCGACGACAAGCGCTACGAAGCGCGAATCGCCTTTGGTGCAGAGACGCAGACTGACGACGCAGAGGGCGAGGTCGTTCGTACGGCCGAGGTCCCTTCGCGTCTGGGCGAGCCAGCCGTCGCATCGGTGTTGGTGCAGTCACTGAGAGGGACCTTCGAACAGGTGCCTCCCGCTTATTCCGCGATCTCGGTAGACGGCAGGCGTGCCTACGACAGGGCGCGTGCCGGTGAGACGGTCGAGCTGGCGCCGAGAACGGTGACGGTATACGATGCCCGCCTGATTGATGTGGAGACCGGAGAGAAGCTTGTCTGGGACTGCGATCTCCATGTGTCGAAGGGCACCTACGTGCGCAGCATTGCGCGCGATCTCGGCCGCTCACTCAACACGGCGGCTCATCTCTGCGGTCTCAGGCGCACATCGTCGGGCCCCATCGGCATCGACCGCTGCGTGACGCTTGAACAGCTCGAGGGGGTCGGGCCCGAGGGCGTACTCGGCTGCTGCCTCGACCCCGTATGGGCGCTGCAGCATGCCTATCACGAGCTCAATGCTTACGAACGTGAGATGGTCGCGGTTGGCCGGCAGTTCTCGTGCCGATCGGTCACGACCATACGTGGCGAGGTCCGGCCCGTATCGTGCGAGGAGCGCGTGTCGCTCGTCTCGAATGGCAGGCTCATGGGCGTCTGGGAGGAGCGCGCGTCGCGCTTGGCCTGCGTGGCCAACTTCCCCGACGGCATTGCGGGTGTGGCGTCATGACGGAATATGAGCTTGGGCGTTTTCCGCTCACCAGACAGGATCTGGCATCACTTGTTGAGGCTGCGGTACCGTGTGCGTCGTCTCAAGCGTTCGAGCGCGTAGAGGCCCGGCACGACGTGCCGACCGTGCTCTCCATTGGCGCCTTTGACGGCGTGCACAGGGGTCATCGGGAGCTTCTTGCCGCGTGCGTGCACGAGGCACGGGAGCGAGGTGCGCGTTCGGCGGTGCTGACATTTGACCCGGACCCCTCTGAGCTTTTGGCAGGGGAGCGTGCCCAAAAGAGACTGCTCTCGATCGAGGACCGTGTGGCGTTCTGCAAGGCGATCGGTGTCCATGACGTGCTGGTCGTTCCGTTCACGCGTGAGTTCGCCGCCCGAAGCCCGCGGGAGTTCGTCTCATTCGTGCAAGCGTCATTCGGCGCGGTCGTATCGGTACACGTGGGGGAGAACTTCCACTTTGGCTCGCGTGGGTCAGGTGACATCGAGACCTTGCGAGCGCTGGGCGAGGAAGCCTCAATCGCAACGGTGGCACATCCCTTGCTCTTCCTGGGCGACGCACCGGTATCCTCCACACGGGTGCGCCGCTCCCTGGGCGAGGGCAAGGTGCGTGAGGCCGCAGGACTCCTCGGTCGCCACCACTTCGTGCGCGGTGTCGTCGCGCATGGCAGGGGAGAGGGGACGTCGTTCGGCTTTCCCACGGCCAACGTCTGCTGCGATGCGCGCTCGTGCATGCCCGGCGAGGGGGTGTACGCCTGCGTCGTGACCGACGGGCGGCATGCATGGCCAGCCGCCGCAAACGTGGGGGCGCCGCCTACGTTCGCCGCGCATCGCGACGCCTTTCTCGAAGCAAACCTGCTAGGCTTTGAGGGGGACCTCTACGGGGAGGAACTATCGGTGGTGTTCGTGGAGTGGCTGCGTGCATCCAGACCGTTCTCGTCCTTGGAGGAGCTCGAGCGTGTGGTGCTGGGAAACATCGATTGGGTGCGCCGCAATGTAGGCGACGCGTGCGTGGAGGTTGGCGCTTGATCACCGATGAGGACAAGGAGCGGGTTCGTCAGGCAACCGACGTGCTTGCGCTTGTCGGTGAGACGGTCGAACTCCGACAGCGCGGCAACAGCTTCTGGGGCTGCTGCCCCTTCCATCAGGAGAAGAGCCCGTCCTTTCACGTTGACCCCCAGACGGGCCTCTGGAAGTGCTTTGGCTGTGGCGAGTCGGGCGACATCTTTGCCTACGTGATGAAGCGGGAGTCGCTGGAGTTCCCCGATGCTATTCGCTACCTCGCCGACCGAGCCGGCATCGAGCTCCAGGAAGAGCGGGGAGCCGCGCGCGGACCGCGCAGGAACCGTCTGATAGAGGCCCTTACGGCCGCGGAGGAGTATTACAACACGATGCTGCTGCGCGGGCGGGGCCAAGGGCCCGATGCGGGACGCCGCTACCTTGGGGGCCGTGGGTTTGGCTCGAAAATCTGTCGCGACTGGAAGCTGGGCTATGCGCCAGGCAACGGACGTTTGGTGGCGCACTTGCGAGGCCTCGGGTTCACGCCTGCGGAGATGGTGGCGGCAGATCTTGCCCTAGACAGTGGCGGCAGGCTTCGCGATCGCTTCTACGAGCGGGTGATGTTCCCCATACATGACCGTCAGGGTCAGACGATTGCCTTTGGCGGACGCGTGCTGGGCGACGCAAAGCCCAAGTATCTCAACACCAAGGAGACTCCCGTCTTCCACAAGTCGAAGCACCTCTTTGCCTTTGACCGGGCGAAGGAAGGCATGACCTCCACCGGCGAGGCGATCGTCTGTGAGGGGTACACCGACGTCATAGCGATGCACGAGGCGGGCTTCACCAATGCGGTCGCCGCACTCGGTACCTCCTTCTCGGTGGACCACGTCCGCGCGATATCGGGCTTTGCCAAATGCCGCATTATCTGTCTCTTCGACGGCGATGCTGCAGGTCAGCGCGCGGCAGAGCGCGCCGTGCAATTCCTCGACAAGACGCAGCTGGAGATGGTCTGCGTGGTGCTGCCGGACAACCAGGACCCTGCCGAGTATCTTGCCGACCACGGTGCCGATGCGCTTCGGGACCGTCTTGCTGAGGCGCGTCCGCTGATGGACTTCGTCTTCGAGCGAAGGCTCGCGTCCTTCAATCTCGCTATCCCGGGACAGCGGGTGGCGGCCCTTGACAGCCTTGCTGAGGTGCTGGCGCCATTGCGCGACTCGGTGCTGCTCGATGGATACGCGGCTCAGGTTGCCCAGATGCTCGGCACAAGCACCGATGAGGCGCGCAGGAGGATCCGGGAGCGGCCCTCACGCGGCAGGAAAGACCCTCCTGAGTCCTCGCAGGCATCACCATCGCCGGTGGCAAGGCGCATGCCGGACGTGGATCTCGCCGCCCTCTCATCGGATGAGCGCTATCAGGTGCGCGCCGAGCGAGAGCTGCTGGCGCTGATGGCGACCGCACCGGATGCCCTGCGCCCCTATGGCGAGCGTATGGCCACCTTCACATGGGCGGACGCCCGCAACGAGACCATGGCTTGGGCGATGCTGGCAACACCTGTCGGCACGTCTCCGCAGGGCGTGGTGGTCGCGGCGAGCGAAGTGGTACCCGAGGCGCCGCGCATCCTGGCAGGTGGCCAGATTGCCATGCTGGAGGGGATGGAGCTGGAGAACAAGATTCAGTTCCTGCTCGACACGGTAGAGCTAGCCTCTTGTCGTCGCGAGGTGCAGCAGATACGCAGTCGTCTGCGGTCGCTTTCGAACAGCCCCATGGAACAGGATGCCCAAGAGCTCTTCCGCAGAGCCACTGATCTGCAGAAGAGGATTGGTGAATTGGAGAAGCAGCTGCCTTCTGTTGTTTAGGCTTCGAAAAAACGGGTATCATTTATCAGTCTGACTGTCGAAAGGATACCTGTGACTGCAAAGAAATCAAACAAGAACATCGTCCTGTCTCCCGACCTTCAGGTTGTCGTTGACCAGCTTTCTATTGGTGGAAGCGGTTCCAAGATTACCGAGGACGACATTCAGATCGCCCTCGCGGAGATTGACGTCTCGGACGACGAGCTTTCGGACCTTTACGACGCAGTGCGTGCGAAGGGCGTCGAGATCACGTCCGCTCAGAAGGACGATGCGGGAGTCATGGCGCTCGATGATGACGACCTGGACGATGATGACCTCGACGCAGATGACGACCTCGACGTCGACGACGATGACGACGAGAACGCAGAGGCTCGCATGGAGGCGCGTGCCGCCAACGAGGTCCTGCGATCCACGCCTAAGACGCGTTCGCGCAAGCGTTCGAGCCGCGCTCGTGCCCGCCGCACCGACACCTCCACCGTCATGCTCACAGGAGACCCCGTGCGCATGTACCTCAAGGAGATCGGCAAGGTCGATCTGCTCACCGCTGACGAGGAAGTCAACCTTGCGATGAAGATCGAGGCCGGTACCGAGGCGGCCGACAAGCTCGAGGCTGCTGAGGCGGGCGAGATCGAGCTCACCCGTGCCGAGCAGAGGCGCCTGATGCGCATCGAGCAGGTAGGCCTTGAGGCCAAGCAGGCGCTGATCAGCGCCAACCTGCGCCTGACCGTATCGATCGCCAAGCGATACGTCGGACGCGGCATGCTCTTCCTCGACCTCATTCAGGAGGGCAACCTCGGCCTTATCCGTGCGGTGGAGAAGTTCGATTACACCAAGGGCTTCAAGTTCTCAACGTATGCTACCTGGTGGATCCGTCAGGCAATCACGCGCGCGATCGCTGACCAGGCTCGCACCATCCGCATCCCGGTGCATATGGTGGAAACCATCAACAAGCTCGTTCGCGTGCAGCGTCAGCTGCTACAGGATCTCGGACGCGACCCGACTCCCGAGGAGATCGGCGAGGAGATGGGCATGAGCGCCGACCGCGTCCGCGAGATCCAGCGAATCAGCCAAGAGCCCGTGTCTCTCGAGACCCCCATCGGCGAGGAGGAGGACTCCCAGCTGGGAGACTTCATCGAGGACTCGACCGCTGTCGCGCCGCCCGAGGCCGCCAGCGAGTCGATGCTGCGCGAGCAGCTCGATCAGGTGCTCGACAGTCTCGCCGACCGCGAGCGGAAGGTGATTAAGTTCCGCTTTGGACTGGAGGACGGACATCCGCGTACGCTTGAGGAGGTCGGACGCGAGTTTGGCGTGACGCGTGAACGCATCCGACAGATCGAGAGCAAGACGCTCGCCAAGCTCCGTCATCCGAGTCGGTCTGGTAGGCTGAAGGACTACATGGAAGACTAGTGTCGCATGACGTAGGGTAATTGTTCTCTAGAGTATTCATCTGCGATGAACTTCGATAGCTGAAGATAGATTTGGTTCATGGATATCGAAGGCTTGCGTTTTCATTTTGTTGAATTCTCTAGAAACGGTTACCCTACTTGTCTATAGAAATGGTATTTTGACAGTTCTGGATTGGTGTCCTATGGGTGTTAAAACAGGCCAGCACATGAAGGCTTCGAAACCAAAAAAGAATATCGATTCCATTGATATTGCCAAAGGTTTCCTATGCTTGGCTGTTATGTGTATCCATGTCAATCCATTCCCTAACAAGTACAGATTTGGTATCTTTCCGATTTCTAGAGTTGCTGTACCTTTGTTCTTCCTCTTTACGGGATATCTTTTCTTCACTAGATACAACAAGAAGGAAAGCACTGATCAAGAGCGATCCCAACTGCTCCGCAAGCAGTTGAAGCGTCTGCTCGTTCTGTACTTCTCATGGCTATTGATTCTTCTCGTTCCAACCATAAGAATCCGTCCCTGGTTCGATAACGGTTTTTGGCCTGGCGTCCACGAGCTGGTACACAGCACCTTCTTCGGCAGTTCCTTTGTAGCATCTTGGTACATCATGACCTGTGTGACTGCAATAGTTGCAGTCGTCTTTCTTAAGAAGATTTTTCCTGATTATATGATTGTGTTGATTGGTGCTATTTTATATCTTAACTGCCTCTTAATGAGTAATTATTATGGTATCTCAAACAAATACGAGTTTTGTAAGTCTATAATTGATTTTTGGCATACAGTTCACATCCAGCCGTGTTTTAGCTTACCAGGAGGCCTTATCTGGATTGCAATTGCAAACTTTATCTCTTTGCGTCTTGATAGAATTGTAGGCTTCTTTAAGAGAACGAATCTGATTCCTATCTTGCTTACGTTTTCGTTGGCATGTCTCTATTTTGAAGAATATTGTATAGAACGTCTCAAAATCAGGCAGGCCAACGACTGCTATGTTTTTCTGATACCTGTTTGCGCCTTGCTATTCCTCTCAATCATCATGACCGATATACGTGTACCCTTTGCACCGGTTATCAGAAACTGCAGTACTTTATTCTATGTAACCCATGCGACGCTAAAGTACCGCCTCGATGAGTATTTTGCTGCACAAGGCTTTGCGTTTTCTAATCTACAAATGTTTTGTATTGTATTTGCTCTTTGTTCATGTATTTCTTTCATTATAATTTCTCTCTCTAAACGTGAAACATTCAAGTGGCTGCGCTGGCTGTACTAGGATCCGCATCGAACCCTTGTGTCCAGCTACAGATAAGCCTTAAAGCTTATCGATCTCGCTGTCTTCAATGCCTGGCTGGACAAGCACGAACGAATATGTTGATTGAACAGATTGCGACCTCTCGATTCCAGGAAGACAAGAGAGCTATCAAAACTGCAGTAGCAATAAGAAGAGAGGGATTGCGCCCGGTATACAGCGCAATCCCTCTCAAGTCCACTTAGTGAATGAACCTAATGGGAATCATCCTTATTGATGGCACCAAGCGTGCTCGTCTCGACGATCCAGCGTGGACGCTGTTTGATTTCTAGATAGGATTTCCCAACGTACACGCCTATGACGCTGAGGGCGACGATGTTGATGCCGCTAAACAGCATGAGCAGAAGCGCCATAAAGATAATCACAGATTCCACCCTCATTATCGAGGTAATCACTAGTCCCAAAAGCCCGACGAAGCAGAAGAGCATACCCAGACGCATAACCATGTTGATAGGTTCGATGGATAGGGAAGTGATTCCGTCGACAGCGAGGTGAATCATCTTGCTCAGAGGATAGTGGCTTTCTCCTGCAACACGCTCGGCACGAGAGTACTCGACACACGCAGACTTGAAGCCAATGAGGGGCACCATCCCGCGGAGAAACAGGTTGGTCTCATGGTAGTCACTGAAGTGATCAAGAGCTCGCTTTGAGAGCAGCCGATAGTCCGCGTGGTTATAGACGCTATCAACACCCATAAGGGAAAGGACCTTATAGAAACCTTGTGCTGTCGTCCGCTTGAACCAAGTATCGGTCTCTCTACTGCTGCGCACGCCGTAGACAACATCGCATCCCTCGTTGTAGTGCGCGAGCATTGCATCCATGGCGTCAAGGCTGTCCTGGCCATCACAATCGATCGATATGGTCACATCAAAGTAATCCTTCGCCTGCATGAGTCCACAAAGAAGAGCATTTTGATGACCACGATTCCGTGAGAGCTTGATTCCTTCGATGGCTTCGAAATCGTTGGCAAGTGTAGAGATGATATTCCAGGTGCTATCGCGGCTTCCGTCATCTACGAAGACGATACGGCTGTCTTGGCCACAGAGACCGGATTCCACGAGTTGGGCGAGCTTCTTAAGGAAGTTGGGAGCCATGACTGGTAGGACCGACTCTTCGTTGTAACAGGGCACAACGATTGCCAGACGAGCGGAAGACTGTGTCATTCGCAAACCTTTCAACGCCGAAATGATGGTGGTATTATATCACTCTGGGTTTGAGTGCTAGTCGTCCTAGAAGCTAATGAGGAGTACTTAATGAAAAGAGAGTTTTCAATTGTAAAGCTCATACCATATGTATTTGCTGTACTGTCTTTCCCATTATTCTTCTTATCGCTTTATGGGACATTTTGCAAAACATGTTTTGAAGATGTAATAGGTAGCGGTGGCATGATTTTTATAATCATGCTTTCGAGTGTAGTGCTACTTTCCACAATCATTGTTTTCATTGCCTTCATCAACCGTGTAAGCGAGAGAACTCTATACCCGCTTTGTATCGCCATGTTCATTGCTATGGCCTGTATCATGGCTTTCTTTTTCGTGAATTTCCGTGCCATGCATATCGCGGATGAATACATCATGCTCGATCAATCTCGCTATCTAGCACTTAACCCCGGCAAAATGATTGATTCTGATAATCTGTATACAGGTTATTACGGTAGATACGGGAATAACTATTTCCTAGTAGTCATCTTTATGTATGTATACCGCCTAGCAAATCTTCTCCACATAGCTGACGACTACAGAGTTCTTGTCATCATAAACGCATGCTGCATTTATATGGCGAATGTTCTTGCCTTCGAGTGCGTGAAATTGTCACGTGGGTTGAGAGACGCAACGAAGGCTCTCGTCCTTTTGACACTAAATCCTATCAGCTATCCGCTGATTTTCTGGGTATACAGTTGTATGGTCAGCACGGTTCAATTGATGGGCGCGGTGTATCTTGGACTGCGTGCATACAAGGCTTCCACTACCAAGGGAAAAATAGTCTTTGCGCTTCTCAGCGGTCTCAATGGTGGAGTTGCATATTACATTCGACCCACATCGCTCATACCACTCGTAGCTCTATTCCTGCTGGTTTGTTTTTATGTCATCCGGGATTTTAAGCGATTTAAGACGGTAATTGGCCAAATGGCTATCTGCTTGGTTACGCTGATACTCGTGATGAAAGTCATACCGCTCGTCTATATGCCTTACGTAAGTCAAGAACAGATAGACAAGAATTATCCCATTACCCACTGGATTATGATGTCCGCTCACGATAATGGCGATTACGACTACGACGACATGTTGTTTACCGCGCAATTTGAGACCAAGGAGGAACGCCAGGCTCAGACTATTAAGCGCGCAAAAGAGAACTACAAAGAGCTTGGCGTATCGGGGACAGTGCGCCTGTTTGTTCGTAAGGTTAGCTTGACTTTTGCTGATGGCGTATCGCTTGGTCCGAGTCGTCTTGAGCAGGATAGTTACTACAACAAAGTGTATCCATACTTCGCAGGAGACAGACGAGATCTATTCCTCATCTACTGTCAGTCATTCCGTGTTGTCACACTTTTTCTCATGGTGCTCGCCGGTGCCTTCGTGTACAAGAGCAGAAGAATAATCCCGGATATCTACCTCATGATGACTACCGTCATGGGCGGATACGTCTTCTATTGTCTTTGGGAGACAAAGTCGGTCTATAGTGCTCCATTTGTGCCATGCATGCTCATATGCGCAGCCCTCGGCTGTTCGACCCTCATCGAGCAACTCGAAGGCTTGTCACAGCAACAACGTGTTTCGATTGTCCGTACGAGTAAGATTGCTATTGCTGCTGCCACTGCTTTCGCTCTCGTAATAATGTATTCAGCGATGGTGAAGACCGACTACGATCGCAAAGACTATGTTCGTCGCAATACTACAACAGGTAACCAGCTGACGAATCTTGATGCCATGACTGCAGTAGGTGATTCTATTGCCCAGGAAGTGGATATCAACCGTAAAATCAATCGCATTGATCTCACGATTGCGTCCTATGACAAGCAGTCTGATGATGCCACCGAGTATCGCCTGGATATCTGTGATGAGGACGGCGACGTCCTTGCTAGTAAGAAGTTCTCGTCATCAGACGCGGAAGACAAGTATGTGCCCGTAAAGATTCCTTATAATCCCGCAAAACATGAAGAGCATGTTGTCGTGAGGGTCACGCTTACCAAATTGGGTCCGTCTCCGCTCGTATATCGATACCGGATGCTTGCTTCAATTGACGCCTTCCCCGGGCGAGCATATGTAAACGGTGTTGAGGTGCCATTCGATCTAGAGCTCAATATTTTCCGAAAGTACAGTGCTCCGTTCCTGAGGAAACGTTGGTGTCTCTTTTTCTATGCGGTCATAGTTGTGCATATGCTCATGCTGCACGTGCTGTCCTGGAAGTATTTCGAACGTGAGAGGCCCGTCGCAGAGGCTCTGGAAGAGTATGGTGAAGTTTGATCATCATATGAATGTTCGCAACAATAGAGGAGCACTTTACTACAGGCCTTCACCAAAGGAAAGATGACTGGCGCCGTCGCATTGCCGTCAGGTGCGCTTGTCGAGTCTTGGTGTTCCAGAGGTTAGCTTGAGGTGATGTTGTTGGATGCACGGCTATTTATTGGTAATCTTTCTGCTAGGCTTTTCCACCATGCGTAGCCGGAGGTTCTTGGCCTACAGACACAAGGCGTGATGCGCGATGTCCATGCAGCTATGCTTGCATGTACAGCGAAATGGGCGTTATCCAGTCGATTGGCATTTCGTGCAATCCTGCGCTGTGTTTATTCTGGAGGACACGGTCGGCTGAGGGCATCTTCGTTTGTGACAATTTATTATTGAACCTTCGTTGCAAGGGAATCAACGCGGTTTTGGTCAAGTTGGCTTAAGAGAATGACTAGAGGATATGAAGGCGATCAAACAGTTCATAAAGGCCTGTCTCTTTCTCTCGTTACTAGTTCTCTCTCTTCATGAACTGGATCAGTTGTTCATTTTGGGTCCGTTTACGAGCGAGGAACGTATTTCCGGCGACAACCGAGCGAGCTTCCAGTCGTTGGACCCGAATTCATTGGATGTTGTGTATGTGGGAGCGAGTAATGTATATGCGTTTTGGCAGGCTCCTCTCGCATGGGATCGATATGGTCTTGCGAGCCATACCTACACAAACTCATCTATGCCTGCTGCAGCCTTACGCTACGCGATTCAGTATTGCCGAAAGACTCAGCCCAACGCACTGTACGTTGTGAATTTGAATAATTTCAAGATCGAGGGTGATGAATGGATAAGCCACGCACATTGGACAACAGATACATTCCCCAGATCACTCGAACGGCTCGAGCTCATTGATGTCTTATGCAAACAGAATGACTTTGACTTCGATGAGAGACTGGAACTATATTTTCCCCTTTTGCGCTTTCATTCTACCTGGAGCGAGATGAAGAGGGATGATTTCGTAAAGATCAGACCAGATGTTGCTGGCGGTGCCACAAATGCTGGTTTATATCATACCGAAGATGTCACAAAGCTCTTTAAGCAGCAAGAGAAATTGCTTTTGGATATACGAAGCAATGGCGCTGTGGAAAGTAAAGTAGGGCATAATTCTTTGGATGATTTGATTAAGTATTGCAAGGAGAATAGTGTTTCGATACTGTTTGTTGACCAACCTCAAGCAATTACTGACCGCGATCACCTCACTCAGCTTGAGGTGGTAAGGCAAATAGTTCTTGACTCAGGTCTTGATTATATCGATTT
>ODAJ012102866.1_pt1 | contig 17279 bp, 8 predicted proteins | sample 1539241 | NCBI WGS metagenome assembly ODAJ01 (sample SAMN02144231, study PRJEB22623) | gut metagenome | biome: sheep rumen | host: Ovis aries | place: New Zealand
CGAGAACACTTTGATCTTCGTAATGATAAGCCTATACTCGTGGCTGGTCAATGTAAGTTGATTAAGAATTATATGCGCTTTCACAAGAAGTGATAAATGATTTTAAAATAGATATATGCTGAATCTGTTTATAGGACAATACAAGAACGAAAAGACCCTCATCAAGTTTAACATGGTGAGATATACTACCATGTGTATTGTCCTGGACTATTACTGCTATATGAACTCTATGGATGCTGACGTAGCTTGTACAATAGACCACTTACCGGATCTCGTATTCAAAAAGTCATCTTTTGAAGATACAGAAGAAAACCGCACTATGGCTCAAACTACCATTGTCAACATGAAAATGATGGGGCTACTCAATGCACATACGCAAGACACCTTGGCTATAACTAATCAAGGTAAACAGGCATATATTGACCAAACTTATCATTTGGCTACTGCTAACTTATATCAAGCTAATGCCTCTAGGAAACTGTCTATAGTTGCCATTGGTGTCGCTATTGCAGGAATACTATTAACTTTACTTCTTCAATTTATTTAACAACAATCAAATACAACTTGAAATGAATACGATAAACAATATACAAGAAGTTTTCAATCTTACAGATAAAGAAATCGCAGACTATCTGAAAGAGTATTGGGATATGGATAGTTTTGTGTTTGCTGGAGATTATGATGGAGAGAAATTTGTTAAGGTACGTTCTGGAATCAATAGGCTCAAATACCCAATCCTTAATAGCCCTCTTTTTTTCAAACTGTCCAATCCCCGTTTTGTAACTGGAGAGCGTTATACATTCATTTGTAAGTTGGCAAAAAGAGAGTTTAGAGAGAAAATCTCGAATCCATTTTGTCTGTCGATTATCCCCAACTCTGTAAAACCTTTCACACAGAGTGTTCCTACCCTTTCTTCCTCGAATGAAGATAATGTGGAGATAAGCAGAATTAAAAAGAGACTCCGCTTAGACAACAATTTCTTTATCGGTCAATTTATGCCAGGGCCAAAAGCTGGCACATATCGTATTTCCGACATTAGAAATACGGATTTCACAAAAATAGAAGATAAGGAACGTGGAGTAAAAGACCTTACGATCTGGTTTAATAGTCCTCATAAAGAGTTTTTTAAATATTCATATTACAAATTTACTTGGGTTCTTCTTGAATCTTCCCCTCTCAAATTTGGTATCGATTTACGCAAAGATGTAACTCTACTGTATTCTAAAGATATTGTTTCTTGTTTACATAATAGTATCATTCATTTCTCCGCAAATGCAGCAAGAAAAATAACAAGAACACTTGACACGTTAAACAAACAGTTAACTCAGAGTGGAAAAGAAGTGTTCATATATGAATTACTTCAAAACGCAAATGACTATCCACGAAAAACGAAAGACGGAGATACGTCTATATCACTGCCTGTAGACGTAGAATTCCATATCACAAATGACTACCTCACATTCCAACATACAGGTGAATATTTCAATGCTAAAAACATAGCTGCAATATGTGATATAAATGATGGTGAAAAATCAGATAACTTAGAAGCTATAGGCTATAAGGGGATTGGATTCAAGACTGTATTCCTTGATAATGATTATGTTTATTTGAATACTGGAACCTATTCGTTTAGATTTGATAAATACGCAACCGATGTCATCAATACGCCCTGGCAGATCCTACCCGTATGGACTGATGGACGTAATGTAGACCAAACAGTTAAAAACGTTTTTGCTAGACACCCAAACGATCTGTTTCGGGTAAAATTTGCACTAAAGCCTAGAGACAGCAGGATACTAACAGATCGGGAGAGAAAGGATAATTATATCGACCTGTTTAGTAAGGTCTTTGAAACGGAAAGAGTGATTCTTTTCATTCCTAATATTCATAAAGTTAGCGTCTATTGGGGGGATCCAACAACCCCAAAAATAGAAAGGTCAAAAGATAGTAAGAATTGGTGTGTTTCAGAGCCTTTAGTAGACAAAATACCTGATTTCGTTAGAGAAAAAATTAACGAAGTGCTCACAAATAATGATTCGGAAAGAATTGAAGGATATGAAAAGATACCAGAAAAGTATCTGAACTTCTATAAAACAGCAGTTAAATTTGCCTGCCGTAAGGAAGGTAGAAAACTTTCTCCAGTCGAAGATGCAATATTGTATTGTTATCTTCCTGCTAAACGTGCAAGTTGGGGGTTCAAGTTCTTGATGAATACAGATATGCTTCCAAATGGTGAAAGAGACGATATTGAAGATATTGAATTGAACCATGAAATAGCAAAGATTGCAGGCAGGCAATTCTATTTCTGGATTAAAGGCTTGATTAGCAGTGGAGAGTATGAAATGGAATCAATATTCTCACTTATTCCAGATTTCGATGATTGTAAAAACAAACATAGCCATTATAAGGATTTTATTGATGAGTTTAAGGACGAATTTGAGAAGTTGATAAAAGAGATGCCTTTTGTGCCTGTGGTTGACAAAAACGGCAATCATCTTTATGCGTGTATTAATGAAATTATTGATGACAAGACAGAAATAACCAAAGAAAATGTCATGTCGGATGCTGATTTCATTTCCCTTATGGGGCTTACGGACAATTATCTTCCTATTCAAGAGCTTCGTGAATCACCTTCATTCATGTCTTTTTTATACGAATACTCTCCATCAAAATTAGATATAGATTTTGATAAAGTTAAAGAGAAGTGTTCAACTGATGGGTTTGTTAAATGGCTGAAAAAACAAGATAATAACAACAGATTTTTAGCACATCTATTATCGAAAAAGAAACTCGATAATTTTGACAAAGAGGATATTTTTATCGAAAACGAGGGACTACTATTTCCTGTAAACAAACTATATTATGAGTTTGACGAAAAATGCCAGGAGATACCCTTCTTAAAGCCATTTGTACCTCATTTGTCAGCATCTACAAGGCAATTCTTAGAAGGTAACAAGGATTGGGACGCATTCGTTGACGAACATTTTATTGATTTCGATGCGACCAAGTTAATCAAGAATTATATAATTAATGATGAAGATGCAATTAAAGTCCTTGATAATATAGACAACTCTATTGCATTCTTCAAATTTGTTGCAGCCAAAGAAGTGAGTTTAACTGGAATATTTGACAAGATTCCCCATTTTGATGAGAATGGGATCTCTCATTATGGATTAAACGGATTAACTTACTTTTATGATGACAATTCCTATGAGTTGTCTAAAGAGGTGTGGTTGGGAAATAATGTAATAACAATCCTGTCGCATCAATATATAGATAAAGACACCAGCATCAAGGGCGTGTTTGAAACTATAGGGGTCGAGACTTTTAACAAATCTTCATTTGTTATTGAAAAGATAGTAAATGACACTACTTTTAAAGCCAACATTAACCAGGCTATTGATGATGACTTCGACAAGAATCTATCTTTTGTAAAGTATGTTTTCTCGGAGAGAGAAGCATTAAAGGAGAAAGATGGCCAACTAAAAGAGTATGTACTAAAATGTATAGACATCAAAGGTGAAGGACATTATCTAAACAGCAATGACATAAGATATTTCTCACAACAGTCATATCAAGGAAATACTACATTCTCCGACAATACTAGTCATATTTGGTTAAAGGAGGGTATGATGTTTTGTCTTGACAACAAATATTTCAGTGTATTTGTGCAGGAAGAACAAAAATTATTGGAGAGCTTCTTCCGTCAGTCTTTTGGCATTAAGACCTTTACAAACAAATCCTTTTTTTCAGATGTCGTCCTTGGAAATAAGAAAGAATTGTATTCCACCCTTGATGACAAAGAGAAACTGAGGGCGTTTATAAACTACTTGAAACGAGACGAGGTTGATATTTTTGATGGAACAATAGCATACAACGATGTCAAAGATATACCTATGCTACTAAGTGATGACAGTGTAGCGTCAAGACAATTCTCGCCCAATCTGTATCTTTATAATGAGGCGGCCATAGAATTGAATAACCACAATTGGTTTCCTGCTGGTATAGTAAAAGTTCTTTCTGAAATCTACTCAACAGGATTTAGTGAGAAAACATTGCAGCTATTTGATTTTAAGTCTTTTACTCTTAAGCCAGTATTGGAAAGTGTCTTGGGCAATATTTTCTTTACACGAAGTATTGCTGATATAAGCCAGAACATCGATTTTTGGCGATATGTAAAAACAAATATAAAACTGATAGACAGTTTAGACGCATTCGTAAATGTAAAATTCATCGCAGAAGGGGATCTAAATGCAGATCGAATAGGGTCTTTCTTGTATATTTCAGATGCATATCAGAATGACGGTATTGAATCGTTGGTTAAGAAATACGATGAGAATGCACTCTTTGTATCTAAAGCATATCTTGAAGATGATACAGAATCCAACAAGCAGTCATGGGTTAAACTATTTAAGAAACTCAATTTCAAGTTTGATAATAAAGACATACTGTTTAAATCTGTTATTCCGAATCTAAAAGACATTCAAGATGATTCCGTAGTTTCGATGATGACCAAGCATCTAAAGGACATTAAAGAAGAATGGAATAACATTTCTGGAAAGTTGATGTACCTTCAAGTTAAATCAAAAACTGGAGGATATTTGCCGCTTTCCAGCACCTTAATAGTTAATACAAATGACGAAAATGTTTCAGAACCATTCAAGAGTATTGTTCTATCTAATGAAATTGATAGTAGCATTTTTACAGCTAACAGGGAAATATTATTGCTAGTTGCAGGGCTATTTGGAACCAGTTGTTTCTTGAACAGCAAGCAAGAATGGGCAAACGCAAAATTGAAAGATTATATAGAGACGATACAAACAGATGTAGATCGTAGAGAGACTATACATGTAGATATTATCCGTGAACTTGCGGTACTATGTGACAATGATTTCAAGTTTTCTGACGATTTGATTTCAAAGATCCTTTTTAAAACCAAAGGTGAAGTACCAGAGTATCTTCCAATTTCTGACATGGCATTAGGATCGGCATATAAGCCATCTTGTGATTTTGAAGCCTATGGAGTCACGGATTATAAATATATATCAGAAAGTTATCTTTCAGACAATAATAAAGATACAATAACTGCATTCTTTAAGTCCACGACAATTCACCAAGTATTTAGTGTTACGGACATCGATAAGCTCTCAAACAAGAATTTTGCTTTGTATTTTTGGAGAGAGTGCTTCACTAAGAAAGTGGAAGAATACAAAAAGTGGATTGAGCAAGGCCAATTCAATGGAAAGACTTGCATACCTACCGAAGAAAGCATAAAGAAACCAGAAGATTTATATTCTCCAGAGTTGTATCACTATGCAAAGTGCTCTCCGAACTGGAAAGAAAGTATGCCAGCTAAGATTGTCGTTGATAATATCAAGGATGTAATGTGTCGTACAATATTCATGTTACTTCCATTTAAGAAGAAGTTGGAATTTGAGGATTGTTTGTATTACCTTCTTAACGCTAGAGATCCGCGTGATGAAGAGCATGGAAGGAGACGTGATGTCATACAATGGATTCTGGAGTCAAACAACGTGTCAGAAGAGGCTGTTCACAATTACAGAGAACAGGAAACCGCAAAGTGGCGTAACGGAAAAGGCCGATTAGCTCATATTGCAGAATTATATGCTATTCACCCTGATGCAAAGCAGGAAAGAGAGATTTTCCGTGGTGACGAGCATGTAATGCAGACAGGTATGTTCCCTTACGACGCTAAAGATTTTGAACGAGTTTGCAATATTTTACAGATAAAGTGTTTGACTAGCGATGATTTTATTACAACCCCCATCAACAGTGACAATGAAACGGATGTAATGCTTAGAACTCTTAAACCAAAGTTGTTAGTCCTGGCTGCTATAGAGAATCCAGAGAAATACCAGTCTATTTACGAGGGCTATGCTGAAATTATAGAGCAATACTTATTCTTTGTCTGTGATAAGATAGACGTGGGGTATAATGATATTCATAATGACGTAGAGCGAATATTCGTTAACGACAATAGGCTTTACTATGTAAACTCATGGTTGCACAGAAGAACCTATTCCAAGTTCTGTAAGACACTAAAACGCCTATTGGATATAGGAGTTTATGACGAAGTGTGTGAAGATGTATTTGAAGACTCTATTTCCGTTGAAGAATGTATTGAGAAATATTGTTCGTCTTTGCTTTATGATAAGGACTTCCAAACATACCTCGAAAAGCTCTATCATGGTATAGTAGTTGAAGATGAAGAAATAGAGGTACAAAATGACGGAGATTATTATACAGAAGCATTGACAGAACCAGACATTGAGCAGATTGAGAAAGAGACTGAGAACGATAATAATCAGGAACAGGAAGAACAACAATCTACTGATAATGATTCTGGGTCATATAATAACTCAACAGAACGACAGTACGAAACGTCAATTAATGCTGCGGAACAGCCCACGCATTCAAATTCAAAAGTGAAAGATACTGTTGACAAAGCTGAAACAGAAAATGCTCAATTAAATGACAATAATCCTCATGGAGAATCAACAAGTGAGCAAACCGACAATACTATAACTGAGGAAAAACCAACCAGCGAACATGTTGACACCGAAAGAAGCAGCGGTTCAGGTTCTAGTTCACAGGGTGGGTATAGAAAGCCTTCAGGAGAAGGCTATCGTGCAAGACCATTCTCAGAACCAGAGCCATTCTCAAAAGAGGATGTTCGGAAATTCAAATCACGCGCTGTAGCGAGGTCTCTCGACGAAGCATCTGCATCTACCATCGAGATTGACCAACTAAATAGTATTCTTGGTTCAGACATGACAGCAGAGGAAATTGCTGACACTAACTATCTTGTACGAAAACGACTTTTCCAGGATTTGAATAGTCGGGGTAGCGAATTTGAGACGGAAATCCAAGATGAGGTGGAATTCGTAAAATCAAAGAAAGGTGGTTATAGACTTAAATCTGGTAAGTATATACACACATGTAGTGCCAAATTCGGAATACTCTATATATCACCGTCTATTTGGAATAAACTGCGTGATGATAAGTGCATTGTATGTGTTTATCGAGGAAAGAAAGCAAGTCAGTTCATGTATCTAAAAAGCATAGAAGATTTATTGACATGGGTAGATGAGGATGACATTTTGATTAAGTTGACTGGAGAAGAAAAGCCGGATGTAGTTAACGAATTATATTCCAGTGTACTTGAAGGAAAGACTGGTTCGGCTTATACGATGATTAGGATTGCGTCAAATGCAATCTTTGACTCTGTATTTGAACCTATAAGAGAGGATCCCAACCAAGAGGATTCGCTTGATGAACTATAAATTCGAGTAGTTATGAACAGTATTATTGACTATTATAAATGGTTTTTTAGTGACCAACTGCACCAAATGTATTTGGAGCAAAAGACTATTGCTTCAACTCCCGTATCTCAGTTAATCAATAGCGGTGACGTGCTAATTGGTTATGTCGTGAGAGCCGTACCTGAAAAGGGACATATTGTCATAAAATTCCCAAAGGCACATGCTCCACGATTAAAAGTATTAAAATCGTTTGTTATTATAAAGAAAAAGGCCTTTCAAGTATTGGGAACACATCCAAGAGAATGGAAGTGTACTTTAGGTGATTTTAAAAGGGATTCTCAGATGAGGACAATATCGTCTGACCTGTTCCCATTGTATTATATACCCTCTAATGATGGATATGCTTATGTAGAATGCACTTCTGTATCATTAAAGATGTTCAGTCTGCTTAAAGATGCGCTAGCTGCTGGCAAAAGTCTGACTATCTTTATAAATGACCCCTTTGCTCCAACTGACTATTTGGAGAACCTTTTAAATTACATGCGAACATATCCAGACAACAAGGAATTGTTGTTAGAACCCCAAATTCGGTACGAAGATTGGCATCCAGAAGAATTGTCTTTTAATGTGGAGCGTCCAAATGAAATTGCAGATACCGTTTATGACACTTTGGAAAAAGAGGATTGTTGCATTTTACAGGGGCCTCCAGGAACAGGAAAAAGTTATGTTATTGCGACAATTATAGCTAGATACTTAAAAAATGGCAAGTCAGTATGCGCAACAACGATGGCTAATAAAGGTCTTATGGAACTTATCCTTCAGAAACCGCTAAAAGAAGCTTTAGACGAAGAGAGAATTTCTAAGACTAATCTTACTGCTGACGAGAAAGAAAGAGCGAATGGACTAAAAAACGTCGTCAATGGGTTGACAATACCATCTGGTGAATTACTCTGCGCTACCAATTATGCCCTTTCTGCCGTATTTGCTACCGCAGGAAACACAGATGACCAAAAGAGTGTTGATGCGAGTCCCTTAGAAGGATCCAAGTCACTTTCTTATGATCTTGTAGTTATCGAAGAAGCATCACAAGCCTTTTTGACTTCTATTGCGGCCTTTAAATCACTAGGAGAAAAATGCCTAATCGTTGGCGATCCAATGCAGTTGCCGCCAATAGTAAAGTCAATGAACAAGCCCCAATATCAGCAGTTTAACGCACTAACTCAAATTGAGGGTATGTCAACGTATGCACTAGGAACTAATATAAAAGCTTATAGAATAACTAGCTCCCATCGATTAACCCCCAAGAGTGCTGAACTTACTGGAATATTTTATGAGAATCGTTTGACTTCCGTCAATAAAGAAAGACCAGACTTCTCTAAAATAGTTGATCCACACATTTCTCCCAGTGGTGGGGTGATTTACGAAGTAACAAATGATATTAGAAATTCTTTGTGTTCTGATACAGCTATTAGAATTATTGGTGGACTATTAGATAAATTCAAATTGTTTTATCCAGAGGCTGAGGTTGCTATTATAGCACCTTTCCAAGATACAGTCTTAGAACTGCAAAAACGTTTCGGTAATGAAGATTCTTTAAAGAATCTGACCATCGAAACTGTTGACAGAATTCAGGGTATGACAGTAGATTACACAATTATGTATCTCCCCGGTTGGAAACACAAGTTCGCATTGGAGCAAAGAAGGTTCAATGTGGCTACAAGTCGTTCAAGAACCACTACACTATTGTTGAGCGATGAACCGTTGGAGAATATTCATTCTGCTCCAGAGGTGATTTTTCCATTCATAGCAAAATGCGATAGAATAGGAGAAACAGGCAACTCTAATAGAATCCAAGAAGCGTTGGAGGTTGTTGCCCAACAAGAGGTAAAGGTTGAGAATGTTGCACCAACGCCAACACTCCAAGGCGTAAAAGTTGTTGGCAAAATTGACCTTTCAAAATTTGAACGTCCGAAGAAAGAGATTAAACCAGGGAAAAAGAATTACTATATTATAGATACTAATGTGTTTGTAAACTGTCCTGACATTTTAGATAAAATAGATAAGGAATATCCAATAATTTTGTCAGCCAAAGTAACAGATGAGCTTGACAAAATGAAGATAAAGTTAGATGAGAAGAGCAAACAAAATGCAGAAAAAGCACTTAGATTGTTGAATAGAGAAAATATGCACAAGATTATATATGAATTCGCTGACGTTTCATTGTTACCAGATGATTTTAACAAAAAATCTCCAGATAACATGATTCTATCAGTTGCACTAAAATACAAAGATGATAATCCAATCATGCTTACCTCAGACAACGGACTACAGTTGAAATCGAAAATTTTTGGCATTACAACTATATCATTGAAAGATTTTCTTAGAAAACGATAAGACAGCCTATGCCTACAGAAATAACTGTTCAGCAATATCAGCCATCGGAGATTATTAGTATTCTCAGGAATCACTTGGCTACTGGTCAGGTGAATCAGAGAATTGTATGCTTGCGTGGTATATATTTCAAAGGTGCTTATATAAACCAATATTATCATACCGCTACAGACAGGCTCGTAGATGAAACTAGTAGTGACGAACTATCCTTAGCAATGCCATTAAATCTGCGTGATGATTTGGAAAACGGCAATGTTGTCACTGTTCATGGTGTTCTTGACCGTTCCATCACTAACAAAGGTCTAATACAGATAGTGCTAAAGGTGACGGCTGTTGAGAAGTTGAAGGAACTGGCTATGTCCGAGGATGAGGTCAAACGTACTGAACTTCGACGCATCAAATCCGAAAAAGGTTTCAAGAACGTTGACAGCATTCTTGAGTCGCTACTTTATCAGGACAAGCGTCCTAAAGTTGCTCTGATATATGCAGAGTCCAGTATCACCAATGAGGACTTCGAGAAGGGAGTGCAAGCGGCTCGAACTCACATCGACTTCACAGAATACAGGGAATCGTTTGCAAGAACCAAAGCTTTCTGTCAGAAGCTTAAACAACTTGACGCTCTGGGATTCGATGTGATAGCAATCATTCGTGGTGGTGGAGCTGGTCTTGAAGCATTGGACGAGGTTGAACTACTCGAAACTCTGGTAAACATGAATACTGCTTGGATGTATGGGGCTGGTCACGAAGGAGAGAAGCTATTTATACTGAATATCGCAGATAAAGCCATTGCCATACCTCATGCACTTGGAACTTATTTCCGTGATCTCACTGATGGCGTTATCCAAAAGCGTAATAATTCACGAGCTGCTTTGGTGAAAGAGGTTGAGGGGCAGTTTAAGAAGCAGATTGAGGACTCCAACAAGAAGAACCAGGAGCTTACTAAGCAGTTGCAAGAAGCAGTTAAGAAGCATAATGAGCAAGTACAGGCTCTAACTAAGGCACAAACCGAAACCACAAAGAAGAACAAAGAGCAAGTCGAAGCCATCCAGAAGCAGCATAAAGAACAACTGGAGAAAACCAACAAGCAAAACGAAGAGTTGCAGAAGAAACTCACTGAAATAACCAAAGCCAACGAGACTGCACAAAAGGCACATGCAGAACAGTTGGGTAAACTCCAAGGGCAGATGAAGGCACAGACGGAAGCCAGCACTAAGCAATCCAAGGAGTTTAGTGAGAGCCTGAAAAAGATGCAGGACACTAATACTGAGCTGAACAAGTCTCTCCAGAAACTGACCGCCCAGAATACTCAGGCAGCAAAGGATCTGCAAGAGGCAAAGGATCGAGCAAGAGATTTGGAGAAGCAGCTTCAAGAGGCACTAAGCAAGAATAAAGGATGTTCGACGGGATGCCTTGGTATGATTGCTGCGATTATTAGTATTGCCAGTGTCGCTTGCTGGATAGTATGTTTCATAGTATAAAAGTAATACTGTATGGAGCTGTATATATTACTCATCATCATTGGTGTCTTGTATGGCATTTGGATTATCTTTAGAGATATCATAAGAGCTATACTATTACGTAATTTCAAGAAAAAGAAGGTTGAGCCAATTTTGCCTACTGTTGAGAAGCACTTAGAAATGCTTAATTCTCTGTTTGTCCCTAATAGATATACCTCAGACGAAGATATTGAAAGGTTTTCCGAAGGCACAAAAGAGACAAGAGACGCAGTATGTAATCTATACACGAAGAAGCCTACTATATTCAACGAATATCTAGATACTACAAGTATAAAGTCATACAAAAAGCTGGTTACTCCATACGAGTTAAAGAAAAGGCAAAAGGAAAACAACTCTATTGCCGATGCCATCGAGAAATTGAAGGCGTTATCATCAAAGGCAACAGAGACATACAAGGCTCTTACTGATGATAACCATTACTTCACCTACTCTGAAATGGAGCTGTTTAAGCAGTCACTTATAGAGGTTGAAACACTTTCCAAAGCCGTACTACCAAAGTATGTGGAATATCTGGGCGAGGATGAAAAGAACCTGTTGGGCATATACAACGGCATTGAAGCTGAAAGGAAACTGCACAATCAGAACTTAATCCAAAAGGAACTGACAGAGTATAAGACCTACTTTGACACCGTATTGGGGCAATACCCATTAGACTCACAACAGAGGGATTCTTTGGTCAAGTTGGAAGATAACTGTCTCGTTATCGCTTCTGCTGGCTCTGGAAAGACTTCCACCATTCTAGGCAAGGCTAAATATCTCGTTGAGAAGCGGAAGATTGACCCATCGAAGATACTGTTGATTACCTACACACGCAAGGCAGCAAACGAGTTGCATGAGCGGATGAAGATTGAAGGTATTACGTGCAGCACATTTCACGCCTTGGCATATCAGATTATTGCAAAGGTTACTGGCCAAGCCCCATCTATCTGTGAGGCTGACGTTACCCTAAACGTGTTCCATAAGCTCATTGAGACCAACAAGAACTTCCTACATGCTATCAATAACTATATCATCAACCAACAGTCATTGATGGGATTGGAGCATGACTATACGGATGCTTTCTCATACTTTGAGGACAGAAAGAAATACGGCATACAAGCACTGTTCAGAGACGTTGACGGTAAGATTATCTTCACACGAAGCGAGGAAGAGAAACGCCTTGTATCAATTCTTACAAAGTTGGGAGTTCCGTTCAGATACGAAAACGCATATCAGTACAACACTACGACACCTGAGAGACGGCAGTATAGACCCGATTTCACCATCTACTACATGAATCCGCAAGGACAATGGCAGTGGCTCTATTTGGAGCATTTCGGCATTGATGCCATCGGCAATGTGCCTCAGTGGTTCGGTGAAGGTACAAGAGGCGGTTGGAGAGCAGCCAATCAGAAGTACAACGAGGGCATTATCTGGAAGCGTAACACCCATCGGCAGTATGGAACAATCCTTATCGAAACGACAAGTGCGGACTTTAGGGATGGTACTGTAGAAGCAAAACTGAGACAGCAGCTTACAAGATACGGTGTACCCATCAAGGAGCGCACAGACGAAGAGTTATATGAGTTGTTGGTTAAGCGTAACCGCAAGGTCGAGAAGTCTGTATATACGCTAATTCTCTCATTCATAACGCTAATGAAAGCCAATGAAAAGACCATTGACGGACTTTTGAAGGACTTGGAGCCTAAATCAATAGATAATCCGCTTGGTACTTTATCCCCATTAACTCCACAAGACACACGTAGCAAAGTGATTCTTACGGAAGTTATCAAGCCCTTCTTTGAGGAATATGAGCGCACACTGAATAGAAACTATGAAATTGATTTCACGGATGCGATAATACAAGCTACAGACCTTTGTAGAAAAGGCTTATGGAAGCATTATGACTATATCCTTGTTGACGAGTTCCAAGACATATCAATTGACCGCTACAAACTGTTGCAAGCACTGAGAACCGACACCCCCAAGACAAAACTGTTCTGTGTTGGTGACGATTGGCAAAGCATCTTTCGCTTTGCTGGCTCTGATATGTCTCTTGTCTATGACTTTGAGAAATACTTTGGCTATACCGAACAGTGCAAGATAGAAACCACATACCGATTCCATCAACCGCTTATTGACAAATCTTCTGAGTTCGTGATGAAGAACAAGGAGCAGAAGGAAAAGACGATAAGGACACCTGAAGGTGACACAAAGAACACTTATCTCAATTTCGTAAAGTGTGACGGTGATGATGAAGAGGGCGTGAAGAAAGAGGTTGAAAAGATTGTGAGTACCATTCCAACCAATCAGAGCATACTACTATTGGGTAGGTACAACTACGATGCTGTTTCTGTCGGCTATAAGGGCAAGATGGATATGAAAGAAAATCGCATGACTATCAAGATTGGCATAAGGGAGATTCCTTTCTTGTCAGTACATTCTGCAAAAGGGCTTGAAGCTGATAATGTCATTTTGGTGAACTGTAACCAAGGAGCATACGGATTTCCCTCACTCATTGAAGATGACCCCATATTGGACTTTGTGCTAAGCAAGAGCGAGACCTACCCATTTGCGGAAGAGCGCAGATTGTTCTATGTGGCAATGACGAGAGCCAGGATGAAGATGTACGTCCTATATGACCAAAAGAGACCTTCACCATTCATCGGTGAGTTCCTATTGAGGATAGAACGTGGCTCATATCTATGCCCAAGGTGCTTGGAGGGCAAGATGGTGGCTATTAAGGACGGACAGACTACCAACGGTGAGGCATATCGTTCATTTGTATGCTCAAATAGGGAAAGTGGCTGTGACTTCTTTGAAACGGAATATGGTGATTTAACACCTCCTGGCATTCTTATCACAGAGGAAATGACAGCACAAGACATTGAGAAACTTAGGGAAGAGAGACGGAGCAGGAGAATTCCAATACTTCCACAAGCACCTCAGACACAGTTTAGGTATGGAACGCAAGCTCCAGTAGCAAGACATAATCCCGTTCGTGGATTTGCAGCACCGTTCCCTCCACCACCTATAGTTGACGAGTCACATGAGAGTTCGGCAGATGATTTACCATTTTAAAACATACATAGATGAAATTCGGTATAAAGAAACGAAATACACCCATAGCCACGTTGATAAAAAACTATGTCAACAAAAAAAGTGGCAAAGTATCTGATTCGCGTGAAGAGATTCAGAGACGGTTTGATTTCTTGGACTGGAAGGATCAGAAAAAGATTGTACAAGCCTTCCTTGAATCTGGAAAAGCAGATAGACAGTGGGCTTATTCTAAAGCACTTGATTTTTGGGACAAATCATTTGAACCAAAGATAAAAGAATTATGGGAACAACTCCATGAATATAAATGTTCATGGGTGGTCATACGCCATTTCCCTGTTGAATACCTGTCTCAGAATCTTGATATGTTCACGGAAGAACGTGACTATTATTTTATCTGTCTTAGATTGGCAGAAGACAAGAACTATGTCATTGAGAAAGACAAACTATCTTTTACGGATTATCTAGCTGTACTATATCATACAGGGAGAAGTATAATCGAAAAAGATGCGTATGATATCTTATTTGAAATTGTCCATTCAATCAGTATAGGAAAAGTCCCAGGACATTTATGGCAATTGGATAGATATGCTGATAGCGATAAAGGGGATGTCATAAGTCCAATTAGTTTTCAGGATATAAGTCTCGCTATCTACTATCTTAAAAAAATGAATCGCAGTCTTGTTGCTTCGCAGTTTGAGGAATGGAACCATTTGGTACAATTAGAGATCTTCGATAGTCCAGAATATAAAGCAATTTGCAAGCAAAATCTCGTAGATTATGAATATAAGGCCGCTGCAATGTGTGTGGCAAAAAAATATGCATACTTGGCTCTTGATGAAAAATACAAAAAAACTTCAGACCCAGATATTGAGTCCATTTTAGAGCCCAAAGAATGGTTTATTGAACCAGTAATCAAGGAAAAAGCATCTAGCTCTAGTGCGCTGGAGCCATCTGACCCAACCGTGTTGAAAGAAATGATGGCAGAAAATCCTGCGATTGAAAAACTTATCGGGAATTTCGGCCTTGATGCCGAGAATTTGCCGTTTTAATTAAAATAGAGTTATGTCAAAAAATAAAAATTGGTTAGTATTTGCAAATCGAGACTTCTGTCACCATGCAGAAGCTCTGTATGAATTGGGGTTTATCAATTGGAAAGCAAGAAAAAGCTTCAAAATGAGCATTGGCGATTATGTTTACCTATATGTCTCAGATGACCGCCGGGTTCGATTTAAGACTCAGGTCGTGGCTGAAAATTGTGAAAGACAAGATAATAAATATTGGCAGGTGCCACCATCACACGATCCTACATACAAATTGGAATACAGGGATGAATATGACGGTCACGAACTTGACGATGCCGTATTACGAGAGCATGGATTCAACGGAGGTGGCAGTATCTTGACACCAAGCTACAAGAACACGGAGTTACTTGATTATATTGAGAGCGTATTTGGGAAGGAAAGATATGGCTATATAATCGACGAGGTTATTCCCCAGAAGCGTTCCAGAGAATTGGCACGCCTCATTATTCCCATTCTTATTAGGTGGGCAAAACAGGGTCAGACAAACAAAAACTATAATCATCTAATAAAAGAACTTGGTTATAAAATATTCTCTGGCATTGGTAAACAGTTAGGTAATGTAGACGAAGTGTTTAAGCGCTTCCGAGAGGAAACTGGTGATGAGACCATTCCAATGTTAAACTCCTTGGTTAAGGACAAAGATACTATGCTCCCTTCTGAAGGCTTTAGCATCGTTTATCCCAACTATGAAAACATGACTAATGAAGAGAAGAAGTTGTTGGTCATTGGACTTGATACAAAAGCCATCGATTATCAAAATTGGGACTGGGTTTTGGCTGCTCTGGAATTAGCGCCATCAAAGATTGACACGGCAGCTAGTGAAGCTGCAATACGTTCAGGTAAGTTCTATGGTACTGGAGGTGAAGGAGAAGGCCATAAGAAGCTCAAAGAATATATATTCAACCATCCAGAGACATTGGGAATAAAGAACGTAAAGGAGCGTGACATGGAACATATACTATTGTCGGGTGACAGATTGGACGTGTATCTTGTACTGAATGACAGTTCCAAGATTGCCGTAGAAATTAAACCGTCCACTTCTCCCGATGCTGATGTTCTAAGAGGCTTGTTCCAGTGTGTTAAGTATAAAACAATTTTAGACGCAGAGGACAAAATACATGGAGAAAAGGCAAATAACTCCACCATACTTGTCATTGGGGGCGAACTATCCCCTGAGAACCGTAAGGTACAGGAAGTTTTAGGTATAACTGTAATAGAGAATGTAAAGATATGAATTGGATTTTTATAGCAAGCCTTCAACATTTCAGGCTACATGATTTTATCCGCGATTATGGATTCGTTGAGTTCAAACAAAAGGATAAAGTACAAATAGGTGACATTGTATATTTGTACATAACCGCACCTTACAAGCGCGTTGAATATAAAATGGTTGTGGAGAGAATAAATATCTCTTCGCATGATGCTTTTGATGATACGCCCTATTCACTCATTGGCAAACAAACGACTCCTTTAGAAACAGACAAGGCTGTTCGTCTAAAATATGTAGATAGGGTTCAAACAGATGATCTATGTTTCAGTAAATTAAGGGAGCATGGTTTCAAAGCGACAATGCAGACAAATAGGCATATAAACGAAGAAGTTGTTGAATATATCGAAGGATTCTTTAAAAAATGGGCAACATTAAGATAGTACGAGGTGTATTCGACACCAAACTTGAACTTGAACATGCTGGGGTTGCGGCAGGCTTTCCTTCTCCTGCTGACGATTACAGGCATGAAACGCTTGATTTTAACCGGGACTACATTAGGCATCCCGAAGCATCGTTTTATGGTGACGTAGAGGGTGACAGTATGAAAGATGCAGGATTGTTTGATGGCGATAGGGTCATCATCGATAGAGCAGTAGAGCCGCATGACGGTTCAATCGTGGTAGCATGGTGGGATGGCGGTTTTACAATGAAGTTCCTGGATCTGACACACAAGAATGACGGCTATATTGAATTGCGT
>ODAJ014767396.1_pt1 | contig 17261 bp, 17 predicted proteins | sample 1539241 | NCBI WGS metagenome assembly ODAJ01 (sample SAMN02144231, study PRJEB22623) | gut metagenome | biome: sheep rumen | host: Ovis aries | place: New Zealand
GGTTGTGTGATTTGGGTACATCGTGCATATTTTTATAAGGAGAAGTAAGATATGGAACACGCAATAAGTCTTTTATTCCGTTCGATTTTCGTCGATAACATGATCTTCGCCTTCTTCCTCGGCATGTGTTCCTACCTTGCCGTGTCGAAGACTGTGAAGACCTCCCTGGGCCTCGGACTGGCCGTGACCTTCGTGCTCACCGTCACCGTGCCCGTGAACTATCTGTTGCAGACCAAGGTGCTTGGCCCCGACTGTCTCGTTGAGGGCGTCGATCTGAGCTACCTGTCGTTTATCCTCTTCATTGCCGTGATTGCCGGTATGGTGCAGCTGGTGGAGATGACGGTTGAGAAGTACTCGCCCTCGCTCTATGCAGCCCTGGGTATCTTCCTGCCGCTGATTGCCGTGAACTGTGCCATCATGGGTGCCTCGCTCTTCATGCAGCAGCGCATCCTCATGGATCCCTCCAACTCGCAGGCCATCACCAGCGTCTGGGATGCCATCATCTACGGTTTCGGTTCCGGTCTCGGCTGGGCACTGGCCATCGTGGCCATGGGTGCCATCCGCGAGAAGATGCAGTACTCCGACGTTCCCAAGCCCCTGCAGGGCCTCGGCATTGTGTTTATCACCGTCGGTCTGATGGCTATGGCAATGATGTGTTTCTCAGGCTTAAATATTTAATAAGGTATGGCACAGTTTATAGCAATTAGTATAGGAGTATTCCTCTCGTTGATCATCCTTGTGGTGATCGTCCTGCTGGTGGCGAAGAAGTATCTCTCCCCTTCAGGCAATGTGAATATTGAAATCAATGGCGACCGTACCATCAGTGTTCCCCAGGGAGCCTCACTTATGTCCACGCTCAATGAGAACGGCGTCTTCCTGCCCAGCGCCTGCGGTGGTAAGGCCTCGTGCGGCCAGTGCAAGGTGCAGGTGCTCGAGGGCGGTGGCGAGATCCTCGACTCCGAGAAGCCCCATTTCTCGCGTAAGGAGATCAAGCAGGGCTGGCGCCTTGGCTGTCAGTGCAAGGTCAAGGGCGACCTGAAGATCCATGTCGATGAGAGCATCCTCGGCGTGAAGGAGTACGAGTGTACCGTCATCTCCAACAAGAACGTGGCTACCTTCATCAAGGAGTTCAAGGTGCAGCTGCCTGCAGGTGCCCACATGGACTTCCTGCCCGGTTCATACGCTCAGATCAAGATTCCTGCCTTCGACTGCATCGACTACAACGACTACGACCGTGACCTCATCACGCCGGAGTACGTGCCCTCTTGGGAGAAGTTCAAGATGTTCGACCTGAAGTGTAAGAACCCCGAGCCCACGATCCGTGCCTATTCGATGGCCAACTATCCCGCCGAGGGCGACGTGTTCATGCTGACGGTGCGTATCGCTACGCCGCCGTTCAAGCCCGATCGCAGCGGCTTCATGGATGTCAACCCGGGTATCGCCTCGTCGTACATCTTCTCACTGAAGCCCGGCGACAAGGTGATTATGTCAGGCCCTTACGGCGACTTCCACCCGCACTTCGACACGAAGAAGGAGATGATCTGGGTCGGTGGTGGTGCCGGTATGGCTCCACTGCGTGCACAGATCATGCACATGACGAAGACCCTGCACACGACGGATCGCGAGATGCACTACTTCTACGGTGCCCGCGCCCTCAACGAGGTGTTCTATCTCGACGACTTCCTCGGCCTGGAGAAGGAGTATCCCAATTTCCACTTCCACCTGGCCCTCGACCGTCCCGACCCCGCAGCCGATGCTGCAGGCGTGAAATACACCCCGGGCTTTGTCCATCAGGTGATGCTCAACACCTACCTGAAGGACCACGAGGCTCCCGAGGACATCGAGTACTACATGTGCGGTCCTGGCCCGATGTCGAAGGCCGTTGTCTCGATGCTCGACTCACTCGGCGTAGAGCCCGAGTCCATCATGTACGATAACTTCGGCGGCTAATCCCCCGAACGTCATACACCCATGAATCCCCAGTCACTATCAGAAGTGCCTGGGGATTTATTGTGATTATGATTGCCCTTCATTAATGAAAACGATCAAATTCATTAATGAAAACGATCAAATTCATTAATGAACGTGGAAAAACCGTGACTCGAGTCAAAAGTACTTGTGACTCGAGTCAAATGACAAATCGAGTCGTGTCAACCTGAAAAACAAAAAATATCGCGAAAACATTTGAGTTGTCAAAAAATATTTGTACCTTTGCATCGTGTTTGCGCCGAACTGTCTGCAAGGGCAGGGTAGGTGTGGGCCAGATCTTATTGGAAAAAGCGTCATACAACGCTTTGTTTTTGGTCTCTTGAACCTAGGAAATTCAGAGTCCGGTCAAAAACATAGTAGAGTAGATGCAACGGGTTGGTATTAATCTGTCCCGTGGGTGTGCGGAGGATTTGATCCTCAGGCACACTTTACAGGTCATAATATACCTTCGGCGTGAGCATCTTCTGTTTGTCAACCGGATTTTTCCTAGGACCTAAGAGACGGACAGGCAGAAAAGAGGGTTCACGCTCTTTTTGTATCTGTCTGTCATATGTTGCTATTCATGCATGTTGCTGTGTGAGGCGCAGATGATGAGCAAACCGATGGTAGAACCGATGCAGGCAACCCGTGTTGGAAAACAATCCTTGTAACAGGAGCTGCAGGGTTCATTGGGTCGAATTTGGTAAAGCGTCTGTTCAAAGATGTGAAAGGTGCTACCATCATTGGTATCGACAATATGAACGACTACTATGATGTGGCACTGAAGGAATATCGCTTGAACGAGCTGAACACCACGGCTCCTGAAGGTATTACATGGAAGTTTGTCAAAGGGGATATTGCGGATAAGCAGACCATTGACGGCATCTTTAAGGCGTATAAGCCGCAGGTGGTTGTGAACCTCGCTGCCCAGGCTGGTGTCCGTTACAGCATCACCAATCCTGATGCTTATATTATGTCGAACATGATTGGCTTCTACAATATCTTGGAGACTTGCCGTCATAATCCTGTGGATCACTTAGTATATGCTTCGTCCAGTTCTGTGTATGGTGGTAATAAGAAGGTGCCATTCTCGACGGATGACCGTGTGGATAATACCGTTTCGCTGTATGCAGCGACGAAGAAGAGCAATGAACTGTTTGCCCACTGCTATTCAAAGCTGTATGACATTCCCACAACGGGTTTGCGTTTCTTCACGGTATATGGCCCTGCCGGTCGTCCTGATATGGCGTACTTCGGTTTCACCAACAAACTGCTGAAGGGCGAGACCATCCAGATCTTCAACTATGGTAACTGCCGTCGTGACTTCACCTTTGTCGATGACAACGTAGAAGGTGTGGTTCGCGTGATGCAGGGTGCGCCGGAGCGCAAGAAGGGTGAGGACGGACTGCCTATCCCCCCATACGCCGTATATAATATAGGTGGTGGTCAGCCGGAGAGTCTGTTAGACTTCGTACAGATCCTACAAGAGGAACTGGTACGTGCCGGCGTCCTCCCCGCAGATTTCGACTTTGAGGCCCACAAGCAGATCGTTCCTATGCAGCCAGGTGATGTTCCTACCACCTACGCAGATGCCACAGCCTTAGAGCGTGACTTTGGGTTTACTCCAAAGATAACGTTGAGAGAAGGATTGAGGAAGTTCGCGGAATGGTATGCTTCTTTCTATAAGTCAAGGGACTGAGGTCAAATGCCAAAGGTGAATAGTTGATTTCACCAAAATCTCCGTCGTAACATGACGCCGGGAAAGCCGACTAGCATTTCGCTGGTCGGCTTTTTTGCATAATCGTGTAACAAAGCAAAAGACAGCGGATATTTCTCAGATGACGTTTTGGGGATGGTGGGTGAGGAAGGCGTGGACGTTGGCGATGGCGATGTCGAGGAGACGGGTGCGGGCTTCGGTGGTGGCCCAGGCGATGTGAGGGGTGATATAGGCGTTGGGCTGGCACAACAGGGGATTCTGGTTCTGCAGGCTTCCGTCGGTTGAGCGTTCTGCCCTTGGCGGTTCCTCGGTGAGTACATCGGCACAATAGGCGGCGATGCAGCCTTCGGCAAGGGCGCGGGCCATGTCGGCATCGTCCACGAGGGGGCCGCGGCCTGTGTTGATGACAATGGCCGAGGGTTTCATCAGAGCGATGGTCCTGTCGCAGATGAGCCGGCGCGTGTCGTCGGTCAGCGGACAGTGCAGGGAGATGATGTCTGATGAGGAGAACAGTTCGTCGAGTCCGGCCTTCCGGATGCCTTCGGGCAGTGCATCTGCCGACTTACTGGTGAAGGCCTTTACCTTCATGCCGAAAGCGTTGGCAATCTGGGCCACGCGGCTGCCGATATGACCGAGGCCCACGATGCCGAAGGTCTTGCCGGCAAGTTCGGTCAACGGCGTGTCCCAATAGCAGAAATCTGGGGCTTGGCTCCACTGGCCGTTACGGTTCTGGAGAGCATAGTGTTCGGTGCGGTTGGTGACCGTCAGCAGATGGGCGAACACCATCTGTGCGACACTCTCGGTGCTGTAGGCCGGTACGTTGGTCACGGTGATGCCGTGTTCACTGGCCGCCGCGATGTCAACGACATTGTAGCCCGTGGCCAGTACACCGATATATCTCAGTCGCGGCAGTTGTTCGATTTCCTTTCGTCCGAGAACGACCTTGTTGGTCAGCAGGATCTCCGCCTCGGCGGCTCTGGCGACGGTCTCTTCCGGCTTCGTGCGGTCGTAGGCCGTCACGTCGCCTGCCGTCTCCAGCCGTTTCCATGCCTGGCCGTCGGGGGCGGTTGTGTATCCGTCGAGTATTACGATCTTCATGCTGATTCCAGTGCTGCGAGCTATTGGTATTGCCGGAGGGCGGCGATGAGTTCGCTGTTCTCCGACTTGCTGCCGATGGTGATGCGTAGGCAGTTCTGGCAGAGCTGCACACGTGTGCGGTTGCGGACGATGATACCTCTATCGACAAGGTAATTGTAAATCTTCGTGGCGTCGGTCATACGGGCCAGGAAGAAATTCGCGTCGGTAGGATAGACCTGTTCGCAGATGGGGAGCATGGCGAAGGCTTCCATCATGCGGCCCCGTTCCTGCAGCAGAATCCTGACCCACTCATCGATCTCGAAGGGATCCTTCAGGGCCTCGAGTGCCTGCTGCTGGGTGAGCAGGTTGACATTGTAGGGATACTTCACCTTGTTGAAGATGGCGATGATCTCCTCGGAGGCGAAGGCCATGCCCAGTCGGATGGCGGCACAGCCCCAGGCCTTCGACATCGTGTTGAGTACGATGAGGTTGGGATACTTGGCCAGTTCCGTGCGCAGGGGCTTCTGGGAGGAGAAGTCGCTGTAGGCCTCATCGACGATGACGAGTCCCTCGAAGCCCTCGATGACCTTGACGATCTCCTCGCGGCTGAGGCAGTTGCCCGTCGGGTTGTTCGGTGAACAGATCCAGATGAGCTTCGTGTGGTCGTCGGTAGCCGCAAGCAACTTCTCTGCGGTAATCTGGTAGTGCTCGTCGAGGAGTACCGGGCGGTATTCCGTGTCGTTGATGTCGGCACAGACCTTATACATACCGTAGGTCGGTTCGATGGCCACGACATTGTTGATGCCTGGCTCGCAGAAGCAACGATAGGGCAGGTCGATGGCCTCGTCGCTGCCGTTGCCGAGGAAGATGTTGGCTGCGGGCACGCCTTTCACCCGTGATATGACCGCCTTCAGCTCCAGTTGCAGCGGGTCGGGGTAGCGGTTGAACGGTTGGTTATAGGGGTTCTCGTTGGCATCGAGGAAGACACGCGCCTCACGGCCGGCATACTCATTGCGTGCCGAGCTGTAGGGGGCGAGGTTCCAGATGTTCTTCCGGGTGAGTGATTCTAACTGCTTCATTTTTCGAGCGATTTGATTCTGACGGTCATGGCGTTCTTATGGGCGTCGAGCTGTTCAGCCTCTGCCATCAGTTCGACGGCATGTCCGATGCTGCGGATGCCGTCGGCAGAGAGGTGCTGGAAGGTGACCTTGCGGCAGTAGCTGTCGAGGTTCACGCCGCTGTAGGCCGTGGCATAGCCGTGGGTAGGCAGGGTGTGGTTGGTGCCGCTGGCATAGTCGCCTGCGCTCTCACAGGCATAGGTGCCGAGGAAGACACTGCCGGCGTTGATGACCTTGCCAGCCAGCTTGTCGTAGTTCTGGGTCTGGATGATCAGGTGCTCCGGCGCATAGGCGTTGGCCAGGTCGATGGCCTCCTGATCGTTGCGGACGAGTACCATCCGGCTGTTGTCGAGTGACTTGGCGGCAATCTCCTTGCGCGGCAGCAAGTCGAGCTGGCGGTTGACCTCGGCCTGTACGTCGAGGATGACCTGCTCGGAGGTCGTGATCAGGAACACCTGTGAGTCGATGCCGTGCTCAGCCTGTGAGAGAAGGTCGGCAGCGATGAACTCGATGTTGGCCTGTTCGTCGGCGATGACACATACCTCCGACGGACCGGCTGGCATGTCGATGGCCACATCGTGGAGGCTGACCTGCTGTTTGGCCGCCATCACGTACTGGTTGCCCGGTCCGAATATCTTATAGACCTTGGGCACGGTCTCCGTGCCGTAGGCCATCGCACCGATAGCCTGTACGCCACCGGCCTTGAATATCTTGCTGACACCAGCGATGCGGGCAGCCACCAGGATGGCGGGATTAACCTTGCCCTTGCGGTCGGGCGGCGTGCAGAGCACAATCTCCTGACAGCCGGCGATCTTGGCGGGTGTGGCAAGCATCAGCACGGTCGAGAAGAGGGGAGCCGTGCCGCCGGGGATATAGAGGCCCACCTTCTGGATGGGCACGCTCTTCTGCCAGCAGACGACACCGGGCTGTGTCTCCACCTTCTTTCCACGGAACTTCTGTGACTCGTGGAAAGCCTGGATGTTGTAGTGGGCCAGCTGGATGGCTGCCTTCAGTTTAGCACTTACCAGTCGCTCGGCCTCTTCCATCTCCTCGTCGGTAACGGCGAGTGACGGCAGGTCCACGTGGTCGAACTTCAGCTCATAGCCTTTCACGGCATCGTCGCCACGCTTGCGGATGTCTGCCAGGACGGAGGACACCGTATCGTTCAACTGTGATACATCCAGATGGGGGCGCTCTACAAGCGCAGCCCATTCACTTCGCTCAGGATACCTGATAATATTCATCTCTTACCTTGTCTTTATTTTACAGAATCATCTTCTCAATCGGGGTGACCAGGATGCCCTGGGCGCCCATTTCCTTCAGTTTGCCGATAATCTCCCAGAACTGTTTCTGGTCGAGTACGGTGTGAACGGAGCACCAGGCCTCGTCGGCCAGAGGGATGATCGTGGGACTCTTCAGGCCCGGGAGCACGCTGATAATCTCGTCGAGCCGGGCCTTCGGGGCGTTCATCCGTACATATTTCTTGTCTTCGGCATCCTTGACGGCCTTGAAGCGGAACAGCATCTGGTCCAGAATCTGGCGCTTCTCCTGGGATAGCTGGCGGTTGCCGATCAACAGGGCCTCGCTCTGCATGACGACTTCGACCTCGCGGAGGTTGTTGCTCACGAGCGTGGAGCCGCTGCTGACGATGTCGAAGATGCCGTCGGCCAGACCGATGCCCGGGCTGATCTCGACGGAGCCGGTAATCACGTGTATCTCAGCCTCGATGCCGTGCTTGTCGAGGAACTGTTTCAGGATGGCAGGGTAGGAGGTGGCAATCTTCTTGCCGTTGAACCATTCCACCCCCTTATAGTCGATCTCCTTGGGGATGGCCAGTGAGAGGCGGCACTTGGAGAAACCGAGGCGCGAGATGATGTCGGCATCCTCTCCACGCTCTACAAACTCGTTCTCGCCCACAACGCCGATGTCGGCCACACCGCTGGCTACGCTCTGGGGGATGTCGTCGTCGCGGAGGTAAAGCACCTCGAGGGGGAAGTTGGACGACTGCACCAGCAAGGTGCGCTTGGAGGCGCTGACCTTGATATCAGCCTCGCTGAGGAGGTTCATGGTATCATCGAACAGACGCCCTTTGGATTGAACTGCAATACGTAACATAGTGTTAAAGTCTATCTTTCTTTATAAATTCGCATGCAAAGGTACAAAAAAATCCGTGAAAAGTGCCATCCGTGTATAAAATTTAGTAACTTTGCACCGATTTTAGGATATTCGACGGACAAAGTTGTGCGGTTATTGAATATTTTTGCAATTTCAGGACTCCTGTGCCTGATGGTCTCTTGTGGTCAGAAACAGGAGCGAGTGGTCACACCATACGGTTCGGTGCTTGACTCCGTCGCTGTGACGGAAGACTTTGACCTGGCGGATATCCAGACCAACGGTGAACTGATCATGGCGACCGTGACGGGGCCGGAGACTTACTATGACTACCATGGCAGGCAGCTCGGCACGCAGTATCTCATCTGTCAGCACTTTGCCGACTCCCTTGGCGTCAGGCTCCGCGTCGATGTCTGTCGCGACAGTACGGAACTGGTGGCCAAGCTGGACTCTGGCGAGGTGGACCTCGTGGCGTGGCCGACACCGGGAAAGATAGACGCCGCCGGCAGCAAACCCGAGCTTGAAGAGGAGTTGAAGGCCTGGCTGCACCCGGCCCTTGTGGCTGCTGCGAAGAAGGAGGAGCAGGAGTTGCTGACCGTGCGCAAGGTGCGCCGCCGTATCTTCTCGCCGATGCTCGACCGCAAGGGTGGCATCATCTCCCACTATGACCAGCTCTTCATGACCTATAGCCGTGATCTCCGGTGGGACTGGCGCCTGATGGCTGCCCAGTGCTATCAGGAGAGTACCTTCGACCCGAAGGCCGTCTCCTTTGCCGGTGCCAAGGGCCTGATGCAGATCATGCCCGGGACGGCAGACCATCTGGGGGTGCCTCGCAGCGAACTCTATGACCCGGAGACGAACATCGCCGCCGCCGCCAAGCTCATCAGGGAACTGAACGGGGCCTTCAGTGACATCCACGACGGCTATGAGCGTACCAACTTCATACTGGCCAGCTATAACGGCGGCTCGCACCATATCCGTGACGCCATGGCCCTGGCCAGACGCGACGGCAAGGACCCGCATCGCTGGGCAGAGGTGTCGGTCTATGTGCTGAAGCTCGCACAGCCCCGATACTATAATGACCCACTCGTGAAATACGGCTATATGCGCGGTTCGGAGACCGTCGATTACGTGGCGAAGATCCGTCAGCGCCATGCCGGCTATCAGGGTATCAAGTCCCCTCATGCGGGCTTCCATCCCTCTCAGCCAAGGAAGGCTGACAAGCGAAAGAACAAATATGACATCACCAAACCAGAATAGACCTTACTAAATGAAAATGAAACGCATCCATCACATCGTACTCAGTCTTGCCTGCATCATGGCACTTGGCAGCTGCAGCAGCAAGCCCCAGCCGCGGGCTTACGTCTCGGAACTGACGAGCAGTGACAGCATCATCATCCAGATGGGGCAGTGGCACCTGATAAAATACCATAGCGACAAACTGGGGATGGATATCAACTATCCATCGTTCCTGATTCATCAGGAACTGCCCGGTGAGACCTCGCAGGAGATATTCCTCAAGGACGATATCTCGATATCCGTGATCGTCGATTCGCTCAGCGGCATGAACTACAGTGCCGGTCAGCAGATGATGGGCATGGGGGCAGACCTGGTGGAATCGACAGACCGCTATAGCATCCAGACGGGCGTGGATGAGAAGTGGGAATACTATGGAAAGGTGATAGACGATGATACCGTCCGTATCGTGACCGTCATGCTGCGCTATCTACCAGAACACGACGAGGCCGTGGAGGTGCTGCGAGAGTGGGTTCACGAGTTTGATATTACAAGCAGTCCGCTTTAGGCAATCTATCTGAGATAAGGATTATAGCGCAGTTCCTCGGCGATGGTCGATGCGGGACCGTGACCGCTATAGACGATTGTCTCGGCGGGCAGTTTGGCAATGACATTCTTCAGGCTGGCCATCATGTCGGCGTAGTTGCCTCCGTCGAAGTCGGTGCGGCCAATGCTCATTCTGAACAGTGTGTCGCCCGTGAAGGCGGTATGTTCAGCCTCGCAGTAGAAGACCACACCGCCAGGCGTATGGCCGGGGGTCTCGAGGATGGTCAGCGTGTGGTTCCCGAACGTTATCTTCTCCCCTTTGTCGAAGAATCGCCCTACAGGCGGGAAATTACGTCGCAGGGGTGCACCCACGATGTCTTTGAACTGCTTTGGCAGGTCGCTGATGAGATAGTCGTCGGCAGCTGAGATCTCCACCTTCAGACCGTATTTCGCGAAGATGGTGTCTATGCCGAAATTATGGTCGAAATGGCCGTGGGTAGCGAGCAGATGGACAGGCTTTAGCTGGTTGTCATCGATATAGCGCGTAACGGCTTCGCGTTCCTCTTCGTAGTAGGCACCACAGTCGATGATGACACACTCCTGCGTCTCGTCGCTTACGATGTAGGTGTTCTCTGAGAGGAGGTTACAGGTAAAAGTCTTGATGTTCATCATACGCGTACATATTATTATATAGGAAGATAGATCACGTGCTTCTCCTTGAACCACTCCTCGCTGAAGAAGGTGCTGATGTCGGTAAGCTCGACAATGTTGTGGAACGGGCGCGTCTCGGTCTGCAGGTCTCCGCCTTTCAGGCAGATGATGCCGTTGGGCAGGGCGTTGTGCTGTGACTTGCCGATGTTCTTGCGGACGATCTTTACGAGATCGGGGAGGGGCATGACAGCCCGGCTGACGACAAAGTCATAGCTGCCTTTCTCTTCCTCTCCACGCAGATGAGCCGGCTGGCAGTTGGTCAGGCCGATAGCCTGACACACCTCCTGGGCTACGCGGATCTTCTTTCCCGTCCCGTCGATGAGCTTGAACTGGCATTCGGGAAACAAGATGGCCAACGGGATGCCGGGAAAGCCGCCGCCAGTGCCGAAGTCGAGGATGCGTGTCGCAGGACGGAAGTTGACGACCTTGGCAATAGCCAGGGAGTGGAGTACATGGTGCTCGAAGAGATTGTCGATGTCCTTGCGCGAGATGACGTTGATCTTCGCGTTCCACTCACGGTAGAGACTGTCGAGCTGGGCAAACTGCTGCTGCTGCCAGGCGGTAAGGTCTGGGAAGTACTTCAGGATGATGTCGATGGGCATGGCTTACAGATCAGATGAGTTCTTTATGAGTCTGCTCACCTCGTTGTACGGGATGACCAGTTGGATGGATCCCAGCTCATAGGAAGCAATCTCAGAGGGGTTATAGATAAATGTGATTGTCTCGCTGTCGAGGATGAAGTTCTCAGACGGGAATAGCTCCATCGCACGGAGGTAGCCTTTCTCACGCAGTGCGCGGATGGTGGTGCAGCCGGTCTTTGCTTTCAGGGCCTTCATGAGAATCTCCTTTAGCGGCTGTTCGTAACCGGATGCAAAGATGTCGTTCAATGTCAGCAGAAGACCGGTGCTCATGTTGAAGTTCAAGGTCTGCAGCAGGTTGACACCATGTGCCCCTCCCTCATAGTAATCAATGGTAACCAGATAGGTCATTATGTTCTTGGCGCCTTTCTGTGTGGCGGTCTCAAGGATATAGTGAAACTCATACCAAGCGCGTTTCTTCGGGTCGTTACGGTCTTGATTGTAGAGCGGCAGCATCGTCTTCTTGTAATTGTCGATATAGGTGTTCGTGAATTTCCTGACGGCTGTTTTCATATCCTTCTCGCCATGCGGGTCGAGGAATTTCTTTATGATCGCCTCGTTGATAAGTTCACCACGATGGCCTGCCTCTGGCGTGGCCTCCTCCAGCTTCAGGTGTACCCTGCATGAGGGTGAGTTCTCATCGTTGGAAAGGACGACGGTCTTGTCGGAGGTGACAGTCTCAAAGGAAATGTCGTTGTCACCGTTCCTGTTTCCACATGCCATCAAGAGTAGCATGGCAAAAGCGTATATGATTGGCCTCATATTGCAATATAAAATCATAAAATTACCGCAAAATTACACTAAATTGGGCAAAACAGCAAATTTCTCGCGGAAAAATGCTAATTTTGCACCCAAATTTCATTGAAACGATGCAGAAGGAACTAAAAGCAGCCCTCTTTGACCTTGACGGGGTGGTGTTTGATACGGAGCCGCAATATACGATATTCTGGGGCTCTGTCTGTCGCCAGTACCATCCGGAACATCCCGGTCTGGAGCAGGAAATCAAAGGCTCCACGCTCACGCAGATATACGACCGGTGGTTCAGCGGGGCTCTCGAGTCGGCGCGGGAGGATGTCACCCGTCGTCTGAATGACTACGAGCAGCAGATGCACTATGACTTCATCGCCGGTTTCGAACAACTCATAGGCGACCTTCGTGCCCATGGTGTGAAGACGGCAGTCGTGACAAGTTCCAATATCCCGAAGATGGAGAGTGTCTATCGCTATCAGCCGGCTTTCAAGCGCCTCTTTGATGCTATTCTCACCTCGGAGGACTTCGAACGTAGTAAACCAGATCCCGACTGCTATCTGAAGGCAGCGGAACGACTGGGTGTGCAGATCGAAGAGTGTGTCGTCTTTGAAGACAGTTTCAACGGACTCCGTTCCGGGCTTGCCGCCGGCATGAAGGTCGTAGGACTTGCTACCACCAACAGCATGGATTCCATATCAGAACTGTCGGACATCCAGATCAGTGACTATGTCGGTACGACCTATGCAACGATTGCTGCACTGATTTCATAATTTATTCACCCCGTAACGATGAATTCTCAGAACACACCAGTACATATCCGTCTGTGGCACCATGATTTCTGGCGTATGGCCATAGCCAACCTGCTGTTGACGATGGCGGTCTATATGCTTGTCCCCACGTTGCCGTTATGGCTCATCAACAAGGGATTCTCGTGGCTGGAGACGGGTGTTGCCATGGGCGCATTCGGCATAGGACTGTTTGTATTGGGCTTTTTTGTGTCATATCTGGTACAGCACTATCGCCGCAACATGGTCTGCATCTGGTCTGCCGCAAGTATGGCGGCACTTCTTGGGCTCTCATATTACTTTGAGACACGTATAGGCCAACCGTCTTTTTATATTGTCCTGCTCCAGCGTTTCCTCTTCGGTGTCGTCTTCGGACTGGCGCAGATGGTGCTCACCAGTACGCTCATCATCGATACCTGTGAGAGCTATCAGCGGACTGAGGCAAACTATTCTGCCTCATGGTTCAGTCGCTTTGCCCTTTCCCTGGGTCCCATAGCGGGCATCCTGACAGAACAGTTGGCTGGTTTCAGCATGGTATTGCTTTCTGCAGCCTGTCTCTCCGCTTTTGCGGTTGTGCTCATCTTCCTTGTGCATTTCCCTTTCCGGGCCCCTCAGGACGATGTGCCTTCGTTCAGTCTCGACCGTTTTTTCCTGCCTCATGGTTTCCTGCTTTTTCTCAACCTGGAACTGATCATGCTGGCCGCCGGACTGCTGTTCTCCCTGTCGCTGACCATCCATTTCTACGGGATGATGATGGCCGGCTTCCTTTCCGCCTTGTTGGCCCAGCGTTTCATCTTCCGTGATGCGGAAGTGAAGAGCGAGGTGGTCTCCGGACTGATCCTAATGGGGGCAGCCTTACTGATGATGTTCACGCGCACGCAACAGATTGTAGCCTATGCGGCCCCCCTGTTCGTTGGTTTTGCACTGGGCGTTATCGGTGCCCGCTTCCTGTTGTTCTTTATCAAGCTGAGCCGTCATTGCCAGCGCGGCACCTCGCAGAGCACCTTTATGCTCGGGTGGGAGAGTGGTATCGCCTGGGGACTCGGTATCGGCTACGCCCTGTTCCATGGTGAGGAAGCGTACGTCTTACCAGTAGCCCTGACATTGGTTGTCTTGGCCCTGGTGATGTACAACTTTACGCACGACTGGTTTGTCAGGAACAAAAATAGGTAGTTATTTCTTGCTGTCGTCCATGTTCACTGGCTGGAACTTGAAGTCTGAGGTGGAGATGTAGCGGATATCGTATTTGCCAGCGTTCTTGCCAACATATTCTTTCTTCATCTTGACCAGTTTCTTCTCTACATCCTTGCGCTTTACGGAAGAGATGACAACAACGGTACGATGGGGCTGGCCTAACGTCTGCGAACAATAGTTGCGCAGTTGGTAGGCATAATTGCTGCGTCCGGCGAGCATCTTCTTTTTTTGCGTCAGCCATACGCTGTCCACTTCCTGGATATCCGTGAAATAGACGATGGAGTCGTTGAAAGACGCTACGAATCCGAACATGTAGGCCTTGGGCACCATGAAATTCTTTGCCGAAGCCGTCGTATATGCAGTAGCCGACAGAATAGTGGCAGCAATAGCAATTTTTGAAAATAGTCTCATTATCCTAAATATGTCTTTAAATTTTTGTTCTTTGTACTGGTGCGCAGCTTACGGATGGCCTTTTCCTTGATCTGGCGTACGCGCTCGCGTGACAAACCGAATTTCTCACCGATCTCCTCGAGTGTCAGTTCCGGTTGTCCTATACCGTAAGAGGCTTCAATCACCCTGCGTTCCCGTTCGCTAAGCGTGTTGAGCGCAGCCTGTATTTCCGACTTGAGCGACTCGTTGACAAGACCCATGTCCGTCGTGGGGATGTCTTCGTTGACAAGCACGTCGAGCAGACTGCTGTCCTCGCTATCGGAGAAAGGTGCATCGACAGAGATGTGGTGACCGTTGACACTCATGGCCTCGTCGATCTTCTCTTGGGGCAGGTCGATCTTGTCTGCTATCTCGTTCAGCGACGGCCTGCGCTCGTTTTCTTGCTCGAACTTGTTGATCTCGCGATTAATCTTGTTGAGCGAGCCCACCTGGTTGAGGGGGAGCCGCACGATGCGGCTTTGTTCCGATATGGCTTGAAGGATGCTCTGGCGTATCCACCATACGGCATATGAGATAAACTTGAATCCGCGTGTCTCGTCGAAACGCTCAGCAGCCTTCAGCAGTCCGAGGTTGCCCTCGTTGATCAGGTCGGGCAGGGTGAGTCCCTGGTTCTGATACTGTTTGGCTACGGAAACCACAAATCGCAGGTTGGCCTTCGTCAGTCGCTCAAGTGCCTTTTGGTCACCTTTCTTGATGCGCTGCGCAAGCTCCACCTCTTCCTCAGCCGAGATCATCTCTTCCTTACCGATTTCCTGTAGATATTTTTCCAGTGAGGCACTCTCTCGGTTGGTGATGGATTTAGTGATTTTCAGTTGTCTCATATATAGTTACGTTTTTAGCGGTTCTGCAAAAGTATAACTTTTTCTTGATATTGCCAAAAAAAAGCCACGAAATTTTACTTTCGTGGCCATTTTTCGTGTTTTTACTCTTATTCGTTCTGCAGCGGAACGGCAAAATATCCTTTTTTACCGGTTGGGTAAATGCCTTGGATGTAGAGTACCGGTTCCCTGCTGGTAGAAGCCTCCTTGACGACGTTTTGGAGATCGTCGATGGTCTTTATGCTCTGGTCGTTGACCTTCTGGATGATGAATCCCTTCGGTACGCCGGCATCCTTCAGCTTACCGCCGCTGATCTTCATGACCTCGATACCGTAGCCGATGTTGAACTGTTCTTTCTGTGAGTCGGTGATAGCGCGGAATGTGCCGCCGAGCACGTCAAGGTCGGCATTCTTCACCACCTTCGTGTTGCCCTGTTCGTTTTTCAGCGTGACAGTGGCGGTATGGCTCTTCTTGTTGCGCAGGTAGGTGAGTGAGACCTTGTCGCCTGGGCGCTTCTTGGCGAGGATACCCTGCAGCTCACCGAACTTCGTGACCTTCTGTCCGTCAACGGCAGTGATGACGTCGCCTTCCTTCAAGCCGGCAGCCTCGGCAGCACCGTCCTCTACGACCTTGGCAACATAGATACCCTCCATGGTGCCGAGATCCACATCCTTATCCTTGTCCTTTTCAGCATCGACATAGTTCTTGACGTCCATACCCTGGATGCCGATCATGGCGCGCTGCACATTGCCGTACTGCTTGAGGTCATCGACCACCTTATTCATAATGGTTGTCGGGATGGCAAAGCCATAGCCGATGTTTGAACCAGTCTGAGAGTAGAGCATGGCGTTGATGCCGACGAGTTCGCCTCTCGTGTTTACGAGTGCGCCACCGGAATTACCCTGGTTGATGGCGGCATCGGTCTGGATAAACGACTCAACACCGTTGGCTCCGAGGGTACGGGCCTTGGCAGAGATGATACCGGCCGTAACCGTGTTGTTCAGTCCAAGGGGGTTACCGACAGCCAGGACCCATTCACCGACGCGCACATTGTCGCTGTTGGCGATGGTGATGGCAGGCAGGTTCTTCCCGTCGATCTTGATAAGGGCCAGGTCCGTTGTCTTGTCCGTACCAATGATACGTGCCGAGTATTCCTTGTTGTCTGTCAGACTGACAGTCAGTTCGTCTGCCCCATCGACCACGTGGTTGTTTGTCACGATATAGCCGTCGGCAGAGATGATGACGCCGGAACCGGCAGCAGCGCGCTTAGGTGTCTGGACCTGACGCTGGCGCTTCTGACCGTTGTTGCCCTGTCCGCGTCCGAAGAAGCCACCGAACGGGTCGGAGAAGAAATCCTCAAAAGGATCACTGTATTCAACCGTTTGGATTTTCGAGTTCTGTACCGACTTGATATAGACCACAGAGGGTAATGCCTTTTCTGCTGCGTAAGTCAGGTCAACGGGCTGCCCGGCGGGTGCAGATGAAACGACGGGAGCAGGCGTAGAGGCGGTAGCGGCATTGGTCTTGTTGAATGCGGCTACGGAGAGTACTAAAGCAACGGCGCAGACAGCTGGCGTTGCAACATTCACGATTTTTTTCATATTCTCATTCATTTTGTTATGATTTTAAATTCAACTTCTTGCAGTAGGGACTGCGTTCATGCTTTCAAGTTTTGACGATGCAAAGATAAGGTCAAAAATCCGTTTACTGACAAAATGTCGTGAATATTTGTCCCAATTTAACAATTCCCAAGAAACGCTTAACGGGCATTTGCGATTAACACTTTAAATCTTAAATAACTGACAAATTTAAGTGTTTTGTAACTTTTTAGTTGTATATTTTTAATTAAGGAAAGATTTTTGGCGTTTATTCTTCCGTTTTCTAAAAAAATACGCTATCTTTGCATCCGAAAACACCGCCACGGTCTGTCGCTGGTGCCATTTTGGCACGAGAGGAAAGTCCGGGCAGCGCAGGGCGCCCCACTTCTGAAAGTGGAAGCTATTGGTGACAGTAGGTAAGGGCAGAAGAAAACAACCGCCTCGTGCATGCGGGGTAAGGGTGAGAAGGTGGTGTAAGAGACCACCAGCCGATGGGTGATCATCGGGCTGTGTCCGCTGGGGGCTGCAAGTTCATGTAAACCG
>ODAJ012101890.1_pt1 | contig 17258 bp, 17 predicted proteins | sample 1539241 | NCBI WGS metagenome assembly ODAJ01 (sample SAMN02144231, study PRJEB22623) | gut metagenome | biome: sheep rumen | host: Ovis aries | place: New Zealand
GACGATGACAACAGCGGTGACGATGTCATCCATTGCGGCAGTGCCAACGCTCCTGAAAAGGCAGCTGACGATTGGAACCTTCGCTGCGGGGACGGTTCTTTCACAAGGACGGGCAGCAGCTCCGGGCTTCAGACGATAAGCGGACTCAGTATTTTCTTCCCGTCCTTTGACAGCACCAGCGCATACGATTACATTAATGCCATGAACTCGGTAACGGAGAATATGACGGAGGGCCCCGAAAGAACCTTCCTCGAAAAGTATATGAAAACAGCTCTGTACTATTCACTGGTGCAGTGCCTGAACTCCGCCGCAGACAATATGGCCGCATTGGGCGAATATGCCGGATCGTATGAGGAGCTTGCGGAGTGGCTCGAAGAATCCGATTATGAAGCATTGGTGAACTGCCTTGTTTCCCTCGGGGAGTTCACTTCCGAGGATGAAGCCGAGAAATATCTTTCCGATGCTGCTGATCTGATCATCAAAAGCCTGCTCTCGCTGAACAACATAACCGCCAGGCAGATACGCGGCGGCAGCGGCGAGCTGCTGGGTTATCAGCTGACTTCAGAGGGAGTTTCCTATTCTCCCATTCACAGGATCCTTTGCGATATGCGCCTGAGCACAGATCCTAAAGGCCTCGGAGTAAATCAGTATTATATGTTCAGGGACTACGAGTTTTTTATGTTTGAAGTATATTTCCCCGACGGCTTTGATTTCTTCCCCGCCAAGAGTTTCTGGGAGGCCGAACGTTCGCGCTATATAACCGATTTTTATGACAGCGAGGATGTCCTCGAGGAAAGGGACTATGCTGACAGCGTCCGGAAATGGAACATAGATACCGTTCCCGAGCCGGAATGTGCTGCGGTCTATGACTGCGACGGCAATGTGCATATCGGACTGATAGTTTATACCAACGAGGATAAGACCGAGGCTTATATCCCCATTGCTGTGCTTGTCGGGCTCCGTGAAACTTATCTTTATTATCTGTACGTTGAGCAGACGGACGACGGGTGGAAGATACTCGGTCTCTCGGAGAACACCGCGCCCGAAGCCGAACGCAGATATGTTCCCATGGACAGCATAACCACAGACCCTGATATGCCGACCCTCTATTCACCTGCGGCATATCTGACCGATGCCGTTTACTATAGAAAGCAGCTGCTGCCTTCAAGCAAAATGGTCGAAATAGCTGTTGACAAGGAAAACTGGGGCATCACTGTTTCGACGGATATTCCCGACGGTGAGCTTCGGCAGTTTTTCCGCATTGCGAATATTTTCGGGAGCAATACCGACATCTCAGATATCATTGCCGAGGCTGACAGGGCTGCCGAAGAGGGCGACTTCCTCACAGACATAGCCAGCGCTGAGATAACCGTAGCAAAGGCAGTCTGCGACGGCTCGGAACAGCATCCGGCTGTAACTGTGACCGTCGGCAGAACGGTACTGACAGAAGGTACTGATTTCCGGGTGGTCTATGACGGAAGCATTGAAGCGGGAGAAGCCCAGCTGATGGTCATCGGCACAGGAAAATACACCGGGACAAAAACCGCTGCCTATACAATTGAAAAGGCGGAGGAGACATCTTCGGAAAGTGACTCCGAGGATGAAAGCTCCTCTGAACCCGAGGACGACAGTTCATTTGAATCCGAGCCGACGGATGACAGCACTGAAACCTCCGACCGCGAGACGGACAGCGCCTTGGATCCGACCTCCGAAACAGACAGCTCCGCTCCCAAGAAAACCGATAACACCTCCAATCCGGCAACGGGCTCAGTCTCGTTTTTCGGAATAGCTGTCCTTGCTGCGGCCGGACTTGTAACGTTGAGAAAAAGAAAATAAGTGAAACGGAGCCATTCATTGCAAAGGTCATTCATCATAATCACAGATTGCTCCGGGATAAATCCGGATCATACTCAGTTCCCGTTACCTATAACCCCTGCCGCTATCAAAGCTGATGTGATCCCGGCAGGGGTATAGCTGTGCATTTTATGTGTTATTCTCTGTTTTTCAGCACCTCTGCGGGGGTGATCTTTGAGATCTTTCTCACAAGCAGTTTGTTTGTCACAAGGTAAACCAGCATCATCACGCAGTAGAGCAGGATAAATGAATACGAATCAAACAAATATGGGTTCTTTTAGGAGTTCTTTATATCTCAGTCTCTACCGAAAAAGAGTAGAGGCCACCGTTTAGTTTTGTTTCAAATCGTTTTACTTTATATCGATTCATTTTGGCTGCATTTTTTCTTTAATTATTATGGGTTTTGGCAGGAAAAAATTTTCTTTTAATTTGATATAAAAAAACCGTGGGCACCATTTGGGCACCACGCTCGTCAAACGTTTCATAATGATTCGATATGATTGTTGATGCAGGCTCGTTCAAAACGCCGTATTTAGGCATATTTCACCCTTTTTAGTACTTGTTCAAAATTGGTTTGCAAGCTTTGGGGTGTCTCAACCCCACAAATTCACACTACTCCTAAATCATCTCACAGCTAATCACTGTGACTTCGTGTTTATTGTGCGTATGCGGTATCCTTTCATTCTTGTAGGTCAGATGAAACCCGAACGGGATACAGTTCAGATAATAGTCGATCTCGCCATAGTCGTGAACGACTATTTTTTTGAGCATTGAGTTATAGACCTCAAAACTGTCGGTGTCGATATTTTCAGCCTTGTCCATTTCAGCGAGATAGTGACGTATTTCCTGAAGCTGCTCTCTGTGCGTTTCTGTTAGATCAGTGTTGTTAGTGATCTGCACCGACAGCTTTTCGATCTCTGCATCATATATCTCGACCTGCGCTTTCAGATCGTCTTTAGTGATTATTCCTTCAAGCATCAGGTCTATAGCGCTGTGCTTTTTCTTCATGATGGAGTCGATCTTCTCCTGTAATGGCTTTGTATCGATAGCGACTGCATTACTGCGGATAAGATTCAGGTCCTCGATAAGCTCCTCGGAAATCCCCTCTCTCTCCTCACGGACGTATTCAAGCACATACTTCATGCAGGTATTGATTATCTTCTCGGTGATGAATTTGTTGTCACAGCCGACCTCTACGCCATTGACGTTCATCTTGCGGACGGTGCCGTATTTAGAACGGTTAATACAGCGCAAGGAGTATTTTTCCGCTATATCTGACCCGCTGATATCAGAACCGTTGTCTCAAAAGACAAGCGCCCGGGGCGAACCCCGGGCGTATTTAGTGGTCAGATCATATAGTGCGCTGCTGTGGCCAGCAGATCACTACAATGGCTTTTGGTCAATCTCTTCTTTGAATCAAAGTTTAGCTCTATCGCAGCGCAAGAAATGTTCAGATTCTCCATTTTAATATTTCCTCCTGATGATCCTCTTGCTGACTTCGGTCAGTGGGAGGATTTTTTTATTGTGGTGTGTTTATAATTTTATTATATGGGTGAGATGGTATGACGGAATGAAAAAATGATGAGGTTGACGAGGGGCGCTTTCATTTTGAGGGCGGCTGGTGTTGAGCGTGAGTGAAAAAACTGGGCAATTTCCGTCCACTTTTTTAAATGCAAAAAACTGGGCAATTTCCGTCCACTTTTTACGAAGCGGCTGAGTTTTCATTTTGAGTTCCAGTTTTGATCATTTTGGGGCTCTTTTTTGGTTTGAAAGGGGCGTTTTTGTTTTATTTCAAGATCTGAAAAATAGTTTAGGGAAAATGTATATGATGATGGGCAATTTGTCCAGTTTTGAGGGTCCACAGCTCACTTTTGGGGTAGAATTGAGGCAGTTTGGTTGTTTCAGCCCCGCAAAAGCCTAAAATCGGTGCGAAAAAAGGCCGTTTTTTGTATGATTTCATATATACCTTCCCTAAGAGAGTCTATCCTCAGTACTACAATCGAGTTGCAATATACGATCTTCAGCCGACTCAAGAGCAAAAAACTATAATGCATATGCTTGAAAACGAGTACGGATCCAAGTCCGTATACAGTGATCAGGATAATGCCTTCCAGTCTTTCAAGATCCAGACTGCTGAAGTTTTTATGAAACTGTATCAAAGCCTTGAAGACTATCAAATAGATCTGCTTAAAAAATCAATCCATTCAATGATGGCACTTATCGAAGCTATAAGCTGTTTTGAGAAATAATCGGATCGACAACGATGTATCATCGAAACTCAATATATAACGGAGGTATGAAAACATGAAAACTGATCAAAATGTCTATGGTAATATTACAGAGATCATACGGCGTGAAATGGCGCTCTTCGGAGTAAACTACGGTTTAGAGGCAGAAGCCGGACAGCTTGCGGCCCATGTGATCTTTATTGTAAACAAGGCACTGGAGTGCGCTTATTCAGCGGGACTGTCACATGCCAACCTGATAAATATGTACGCCAACAGCGATCACAATTCCTCCATGAATGAAGATGAAGAGGAGTTTGATACGGGTCTGACCGATGAGGAGATAGCAAGCATTTTTGCTGATTTTATCAAGGCTGATCCTGACGATGACGAGTTTTAACTTCAGCCGACTCAATATCAAAATACTATAGGCAATACCGCATAACCCATACGCATCAGACACAAAGGGTTGTGCGGTTTTGCTTTAACAATGGATCGAGTCAAAAGGAATTTAGGTACATAGCTAAAATACGGTTTCCGAATTTTGATCAATAGCTAAATCTGATCTGGAATTTAGGTGAATAGCTGATCTCGGCATTTTCCAATAAAGCCGGGATGTCCCGGTCTTTCTCTCTGTGCTGTGATAAAATGAGCTTTTATTATTTTTGAATTCCAAGATAATAATATCAAGAATGTTTTTATTGAGGAGGTATTGGTATGAAACTTATTCCCGGCGAAAATGACCTTGCGTCCCAGCACCCCGACCTGATGAAAGAGTGGGACTATGAGCTAAACGCAGATATTGATCCAACACAACTCAGGCAATACAGCAACAAGGCAGTGTTTTGGAAGTGTGCTGAAGGGCACTCGTGGAAAACAAGGATCAATAATCGAACTGCTGCTCACAGTTCATGCCCCATTTGCAGCAAAGTAAAAACCGTTAATAAACTCTATTATTCTGACATACCCGTATCCGACAGTCTGGCTTACTGCGATCCCAGCCTGCCTTGCTGAACAAATATATCACAGCGAACAGACCAACGATCGCAAGAATCCCGCCCATAGCAGCGCCTCCAATAAACCGCACCGACATTGCTGCCGGTGCGGTTTTGACATTCCTTTATTAGCTGTACCTTCCCGTGAACGGTATTATTTCGCCAGCTCCACGATCTTTGTCTGCATATCCTTTGTCCAGAGGGCACCTTCGGAGAGGACGAAATGAGAGTTCGGGCCGAGGATTATTTCGGAAAGTTTACCGCACTTTACAAAAACACCTATTCCTAATGTTTTTACTTTATCAGGAATGTTTATTGATCGAAGTTCCGTACAATAGCCAAAAGCATTATCTGCTATCTCGGATACAGTTTCAGGTAACGAGATTTGTTTTATTGGACACTGTATAAATGCACCTGGTCCTATTAGCTCGAAACCTTTTTCAAAAATAACCGTTTCAAGTTTAGCACAATTTCTAAAAGCATTAGGACCTATCTGTTTTAAGCTCTCTGGCATTTTTATAAAAGTGCATACGTTGTTATCTAAAAATGCCTGACTTTCTATTCTGACTACAGTATCCGGAATGTTCAGTCTTTCTTCTGTTCCGTTATATGCAATCAGAATCCTATTCACAATAACATAACCATCACTGTTATTAAGCCAATAAGTGTTTTCAAAAGCGGAACTGCCTATGGATTTAATGTTTTTAGAGAACTTGATTTCAGATAAATTTATACAACCGCTGAAAGCAAAATCCCCTATTTCTGTAACATTGTCACTCATCTTTACAGATTTGATGTTCTGCATTTCATAAAAAGCCTGTTCAGCAATACGAATAACATTATCGGGTATTTCAACGTCACTTTTATTTCCTTTGTATTCTAACAGAATATTATTTACAATAAAAAATTCATCCTCATTTGAATCGAACCAAAGACTATCTAAAAAAGAATATGGCTTTATGCTTGTTACACTGTTTGGAATACTTATGTTACTCAGTTTTGAACATTGACGAAAAGCTCCGCTTTCTATCTCCTTAACGGTGTCGGGCAGTACGACCGATGTGACATTGTCACAATTTAAAAACGCATATGAACCTATCGTATTAACGCCATTCGGAATTAATATCTCTCCACTATATGCATTAGGAACACATATCAATTTTTTCATATCCTTGGAGTACAGCAAACCATCTTTACTACAATAATCAGGGTTCTCATCATCCACTTTGAATGCAACCAAACTTTCTGAATTCATAAAGGATAAACCTGTTAATGGGCCTGAAAACGAATCATTAAAATCACTCGGAATGAAAAGAAAGCTACCATCAAATTCTAAGACTTTATTGTCGCCTTCATAAAGAGTCCAATATAGTTCTGAAATATCCTTGTATGAATTTATCTTATCGTTCATCTCCTGGACAATAGGATCATACGGGAAAGTTTTTCTCATTTGTGTGAATATTTCCAAAACCAAATGATTTGGTAATTGCTTGTATTCATAAGATACGTCTCTTTGAAGAACATGATTAATATCATCAATGATTTCATTGATTATCCTTCTCTCAAAAGTTCCGTAAACATTTGCATCTACAGAATATAAGTATGCCGAATCATCATCGAGATATTCAATGATATCATCATCATTATACTCATTTAGGTTAGATTTGATAAAATCTGTAATATTGATATTAACGCCAAATAAGACAACGTTTGAAAAACCAACAGACACATATATAATATCTTTCTGTTCTTCTTCACCATCATCATTGAAACGGAATACAGATGTACATCCACCTTCACATATCATAAACTTATTATCTTCGATGCATTTTCCTATATTATTCAATGATGAAGGCAGAACTATTCTTTTGCAGTTTAAGTTAGTTAACGCCGGAATCTCTGTTACTCCCTCGGGAATAACAAACTCGCCAAATTCGTCCTCTGGAACAAACTTAGTTAATATACCATTTTCAACTTCAAAAGCCATATTATATACCTCCTAAATATTTATCTTTACCCGTCCTTCTTAGCAGGCATTCTCACCGAACGTCTTATCGCCGGCCGCCCTTTCAGCTTTTTGACCGCTTTGTCGATCACACGCGCATAGTCCATACCGAGCTGCGCATTTGTTTCAAGCTCCTCGTACAGGCTGAAAATATCCTTTTTCATAGCTGCATGAATGACCTCGTTGCGGTAGCCGCGCCATTTATCAACACCGTCAAGCGCCTCCGACAGCTTGTCAAGATCAATAGTGTTCAGGGCATCATAAAGCAGCTTGCAATACTTTGACTGATTATCACAGGTTTTTTTAGCATAAGCGATCAGCGCCCTGACAGCCTCTATCTTCCCGCTGATGTTCCGCAGCTTTGGTGTATCGTCCCTTCCCGAATAATCAGCATAGATCTTTTTGAGGTCAGCCTTGTTAGCCCTTCCACCGAATGACAGTTTTTCAGATGTCGGCGTAATTCCGCTGTGCCATAGAAAAGCCGTCAGCCTGTCCTCCAGCATCGCATAGTCGATCAGCAGTGCTTCAAGGAAAAATCCGTGTTTCATCGCAAGCTTGTGCCTGCCGGTCATAGCTCGATATGTTGTGTACTTGTCATTTGAAGTTTCCGTATTTTTGATCACATTTTCCACATGATTACCTCCTTTTTCTTGATAATAATTAGTTCCACCTATATTATTATAACATACTTTTTTTCATTTTTGGTATACTGGCAGCATATTGAAGTAAATTTCGTGAAATATGTTAAACATAATCGTTGGATTTTGTAAGATATGTCATATATTAAAATATGTTAATTAAAACCTATGGGAGAAGCGGTTAGTTGAAAAGAAAAACTCCCGAAGCCGACATGATTCGTCTGCTTCGGGGGTTAATAATAATATCAAACGTGTCCTCTAAACAAATTGGTCGTAAATTGGTCGTAAATCTTGATTGTCTGGTCTCAAAACCCGAGTAATTAAGCCACTTTTCAGTCTAAGCTCTTCATCGTCGGGAATGCTATATCTTCTACTTAGAAAAATATAAATGATAATTATGATCGATTTGGCTGTCATGTGTACGTTGTGAGCAGCCTGTATTTCCTACAACGCCTTATGACTGGCTCAAAAAGTTCTGTGAGAAGAACGGCTTTCGGTTCTGCAACGTTCACAGCTTCAGACACAGCCACGCTTCCGGACTTATCGCCGCCGGGCTGGATGTTCCGACAGTTGCAGCCGATCTGGGGCACAGCAGCAACGTAACGACTGTAAACATCCCAAAAGGACACACCCACACAATTATCAACAATCAAGCCATATTCATACAAAAAAGGAACCCAATGCTTTTGCATCAGGTTCCTTTTGCATATATATTTTTGATTATATTATGAATGTTAACTGCCGATTGAGAATAAATGCTTTGAGATTTCTAGAGATCACAACACATTTCCAATAATCAGTGGTGTCAATCCGACCCACTTGAAGAACCCTATCTCCAGCAAATACAACACTATCGGCACAATCAGCACTGCCGTCTCGATCAGCAGCGAAGATATGAAGCTCTTTGCCTTCAACGAGATAAAGAATATCAGAAGCATTGACACTATCAGTCCGAAATATCGTACAATTGATATAACTATCAGATATGATAAAATGCTCATATCCACACTGGATAGATGCTCCATAGAGGAGGCGGGAGCATTGATAGCCCGCGTGCCGTAGGCGTGCAGGACGTTATAGAAATGAGGAGCATACGTCAACACATAGATCAGCGTCAGTACGATCATTCCCGTCGCAAACTTGCGGAGAAAGACCGCTCTTCGGCCTCTCGGAGAGGTGTGCAGAAGCACGTTTGCGCCTGCGGAGGCGAATTTCTCGTTGATCGGAGTGTAGCTGAACCACACGAAAGCTCCGAATGCGATCAGGATATAAAGCACCTTCCCTCCGATGAAGACCTTGTAGCATAAAAGGAACAGAAAAGCTTAGCGGCAATGATTGAACCGCTGATTTTTTGTTATATCGAATATGGCTGCAAGTTGTTGGGCGTTTCCATATGGGGCGGTAATGGACAGGATTTTGACATCTCTATTATTTATTTGATAGCTTTTTTCATAGCCAAACAGTATCGTTATTTTCGGCAAGAACATTTAACTACCGTCTCATAACTAAATAAAGTATATTACTACAAGTGAATCTGTAAAATATTATAAAGGTTATTTATCTTCAAACACAAAGTTTTGATGGAAAAGATAATTTATTGATTGTCTTATACTCAGATCATCGATTTCGAACTTTTTTAACTGCATAGCATATATTAAGAATTCCATAAACATAAGATCAAGTAATGAAAGGCCATTAATGTCTTTATCGATATTTCCATGCGCAAAATCATTTCTTTGATCAGCTAGTCGTTTTCCCATTTCCGAGTAATTCATTTCAGCGTTATTTATTTTATATAGGTGCTCACCGAAACATCCAATTATATCTGCAAAATCTTCAGCAGACTTCTTTATCTTTTCGGACAGCGGATCTGAATTGATGAGTTTGAACAAACGTTTGAAAATTTCCTTTTTCTTGCCTGTGGAAGTATTTATTAATTCCTGCATTTTTCCTATAGCATATTTTTCCGCTTCAATCGTTTTGTCGGATTTCTTGATTCCATCAGGATACAATCTTTTATATTCCCATTCAAAAGCAGAAGTAATCAATACAAAACGTGCTTCATTAATATGTCTGCCTGAAACAAATGAATCCGGTAAATGTCGGAGATATAAACTGCCATTAGCTATATCTGCCATTATTTTCCCTTCTTTTCCAACAAACAGACATTGAGGGATACAACGTCCTTGCTCCAGTGGATAAGTCTCAGTTTCAACCTCTTGAGTCAAAATATGCATTGTAGCGAATTCTTCATGCTTGCCTTCCAAACAAGGCGCAAAGATATGTATAGAACTGATAGATATATTATTCCTATAACAAAGGAACCTAATGAAGTCTCTTGCGATTTGCCACAAATGTTGAATAAATGAATAATCATCGGTTGCATCAAATTCAAAACTCAAGCATGTCTTAAGTTCTAATGGAGGCTTAAGATTGCTTTTGGAAACTGTGCGTGAAATAGAAAAATACACCGATACCTGTTTTTGATCAACGATAAAAACCTGCTTATCCGTAATGGTATTTTCAAAATCAATAGTATTAAGCGATAATAATCCTTTTTCAAAATAATCATCTGAGTTTATATTGATTGAAAGTGCCTGAGTAATAGGAAATATAACATTTAGTTCCGGACAAGTTATAGTTATTTTATTAAATGTTTCTCGATCGTATTTACAAATAATGTATGATTCTATTTCGATGATTATAGTAGAATTCCTAAAAGCCAATATGCTTCCTTGGGTTGGGAATAGTATTATTTTTTGATTTGATTCACTAATGAATCCTTCTATATATTTTTCTTCGATTCGTATAGGATCTCCAAAAGTGAATACTCCTTTCTTTATTTCCTTTTTAGACCAGTTCCATTCGATTTCTTCACGCTTATCCATAGGTGGGATTAATTTCAATTCATTTTTGTAAAGCACAAAAGTGAAGTCTATTTCTTTATAGTTCAAAGATCCTGTGATTATTTGCTCATTAGAAGACATAATGCATACTCCTTTACAAAAGTCAAAATATTATTGGGAATTATGAGAATTAAGCCTTATATTATCTTTCCATCCGAGATCTCTATCACCCGTCCGCACTGCTCCGCAACCTTCGGATCGTGGGTTACGATGACCACCGTCCGCCCCTGCTCGTTGAGCGACTTGAACAGCTCCATTATCTCTGCGGACTTTCTTGCTGGTCGGAGTGACGGGACTTGAACCCACGGCCCCTACGTCCCGAAAGGGTGCAAGCAGGTGTTCGGATTTGCTGTGATATGCCGAAATGCACCGTTTTGCGGGGTTTCGTGCGGGCGGGGTTCAAGTGATTTACGGCGGTTTAATGTCGTTTCTGACGGGTGTGGTGTCCTGGTAGTGTCCTGGGAATCAGCTCACAATCTGATCAGTCGCTGGTATTTCAGTATAGACCGGCTCTCTCGTCCTCTCATCATACTTGGCATAGGCAAGGCTTTCAAACGCCAAATCAGAGGTATTGTAAATCTCCGGGCGAGTATAAAACACGGCATATTCAGCAATGTATCTCTCACCGCTGCTGAAAAGCAAGGGCTCGGCGTCAAGGGTCAGCATAACCTCCATGCCCTCTTTTATCTCGCCGTCATTGAAGTATGTCGGGACATCACAGACTGTTTTCCCGTCGGTCAGGAGCACCTCCGCGCGCTCATCTGTTACGCTCTGAACGGTGCCGAAGAAACAGTATTTATCATAGTTATCAAAAGACTTATAATAAATCTGTCCGTTTTGCTCGTTGTTGCTAAAAACATTTACTGCGTCAAGAAAGATTTTCCCGTTCTTGAATTTATATCCTTCAATAATACAACGATCTATACTATCAGGAAAATCAATTTTAGATGAATTAGGCAGATCGTTCAAATCTGCTTCAAAGCTGCCATAATTATTGCTGAATTCAACTTTGCTTCCTTCAAGTCTGTACATCGTCATTTCTGTTTCTGCTGCTTCAGCTGTTTCATTGGCAGGTATCAATTGACTGCTAGTAAACATACTTACGTTAGGACTCATAATGTCACAACTAACTATTTTTGTTTCATCAGTGTTAAGACGGATATTTGCCGTTATCTCTTCTCCGTAAGAATTATTGATCAGCCTTTCCTCAGTCATAAGATCTGCCCCTGTATCCAGGCTATTCAAGACACGTCTTTCAATTTCATAAGTATATTCATTGTTGTTATGCTTAAAAGTAAGCTGTCCTATTTTGTAGTCTAAAACCAAAACGGTGAGGCTCTCTGTCTTTTGAGGAGATCTCTGAGTTGTTGTAGTATGAGTATCGGTAAAGGGAGGTTTGGATGTTTCAACTTTTTTTTGTAATGTCTCGGATATACTCGAAGCATCAGTATTATCATTCGGGTTATTATTTTCTGAATGGTCAAAGTGATTACAAGAGCATAGAGTTATGCTAACAGATAAAATGATATATAGCAGGTTTGCCTTCATTTTTTCTACCCCCTATTTATATCGACAGTGATCTCGCCTGTTACGGCATTGACTTTTAGTGAATCCCTATTACCATTTTGATTTTGCAGATAAAAACACCATGTCGGTACAAATGTGCGTGGAGGGATATCTCCGAATTCTTCATACATTTCTGCCTCCAGCTCAGGAAAATCGTTAACACTCTGGCCGGGTCCCATATCAGGAGGTGCAAGTGACGGCAATCGCACTTTACAGCAATACATAAGTTTTATCTCACTTATACTGTAATGTGAAAATAAGGCAAGTTCTTTCTCAAGGAGCTCTGCTGCCTGTGAAAGAGAAATGAGTTCTTCAAGTTTAGCAGATTTTTCCGAATTGGCAAAAAGCAAAGTAGTAATCGCATTTATTATGTTGTCCTTGCTGTCAAGTTCAAATTCGATCTTTGCTGGGGTATAATTTGTAATGATTTTATAAAAGGGTTTGTTTTCAACTTCAAAAAGAGGAGATAAGTCATCTTCAAGCATTAGACCTCGGTAGCTTGCAGAAACTTTGCATCTAACGATTCTTTTCAGGTCACCTGCTCTCTCATAAAGCATTACTGATTCTATTTTCAAATCAAGATCAGAGAATAACGGCTCATAAGAATCTTTCAGAAAACTGTTTACAGTATCAGTCACTTCTTTGACAGTGCAGCTGCCGTTTGCCAGTTCTAAAACGGTATCCAAATCTGTCCACGGGTTATAATACGCTATTATTTCTCCGGCTGCAGGACTTTCTCCGCCTTTGATCGCTGTAAAAGGACGACCCAGACCAAAAGCAGAAAAATCCCCGTTTGCTGTGGCATATATGTAGGTATCCTCGTCTTCATTAAATGAGATCGCATTTTCATCAAAACCGTCGCCAAAGAAACGTTTGAAGTATTCTTTGCTCTGTGCGGAATGGTCTCCGTCAGAAGAAAGGTCAACAGGAAGTGTGTAAAGCTCGGCGATATTAGAGGGGATTATTTTATCCGGAAGTACAAGCACATCTCCATAGTTCTTTCCTTGCAGCTCCTCATAGCCCTCCCATATCTGTGAGACAGGCACCTTATCAGAGCCGTCAGTCTGTCTTGTGTTGACGCTGTTTTCCTGCGTGGCACAGGAGGAAAGAAGTATAGCTGTTATAAAAATAGCTATAACGGTTTTTAATTTCATTACGGTTCTAATCTCCTTATTTCTGATATCAAAAAGCAACACTTTAATGTATTGCTTTCCCCACTTTTGGTAGGGAAAGCAACATAAATCTAACCGAAAAATAATTATTCTATGCCAGTTTGTCTATACCATATTAATATATTAATATGCCATAGTTTGACCTGTAACTGAGTTTATCGAAGACATACTGTAAGGGAAATACTCTTTTACTTGAGCATTGTATCCAATAAATGCATGCGAATTATTGGATTGATGTGCTCCGGTATCCGCTGAAATAGATGAATACTGTAAAGTGTAGCTCCATGTTGATATATACGGATCCCATATATATCCTTCAGTAGTAAGAATGCTACAGTTAAATGCATTGGCTCCGTATTTATTTTTAACATAGAGCTTTCCGTTTGAAGATATATAGAAATACTTGTGAATAGTTCTGTCTCCTATGGTCTGAGAAGTCACGTTTTCACTTGCAGGAATGTTGGGGTAGTAATGAAGATTGAAACCTGCCCAAACTGATGTATTATCCGCACTCGCCCCCATCGTCATCCCCGTGACCGCCATCATCAAAGCAGCACCCGCTGCCAAAACTCTCTTGAACATTTTCATAAGAAATTCCTCCTTGTTTTCGTTAGTTTACTACTACCTATAAATACGACGCTTTTTTTAAAACCACTCACATAATTTGAAAATTAGTATGGGTGCACAAATATAGAGGAAGGCGTTTGTTGATTATTACGACTTTGCCATCTTGGATCGATATAGGAACATCGGGATCAAACCTCCTTACTGCTAAATGCTTCTTCAAATCAAATAGTTCTTACTGTGCTGTATGCAGTTACAAACTCGTAAGAACTTCCGCTGTCGACTTCCGCCAGCGTGAAAACACGGTATGTACCGCTGCCTAAACCGGATTCTGTGTTAACAAACGAAGCGGTAGTTGTGGAGAAAGTTTTTGACCATGTTTTAATGCTTGTCCATGAATTTCCTATACGCTTTTGTAGATACTGAGTTATACTTATTGATGTGACTAAACCGGGAAAGCCTATTACCGTAGAAATACAGGTTGCCGTGTTCCCAGATATACTCAGATTTGATCGTATCTCACTTGTATAAGAATAAGGCTCCTCCGGATCAATCGGAACAGGCGGTTCCTCATCAAGTGCAAACGAATTCATTGAAAAACAAGTTGCTATTACGATCATGATAATCAAACTAAACAGTTTTTTCATCTTTTTCACCCCCCTTCTGTATATATAACTGTAGTTTTGATTGTTTTTGATACCTGTTTTCAAAACATTTGTATATTTGAACAAAAAGCAGGCACAGGATTTGTTATCATAATACAAAAAGAGGAGCGCTATTAACGCTCCTCAATAATAAACGACTACACTATTTTACCGAATAATAAATCTTCATGAGTTCAGTTTCTGCCATCTCTCCGGTAAGTGTAAAGCAATATTCTCCGTTATCCCAAAAAATCGAAACTGAAATATCATTATAATTATGAACAATAATCCCATTACCATTTTTATCAACCTTAGTTGTTAACGTGGACTTTTCATTGTCGATATCATTTTTATAATGTGATATTGTATTCTGATCAAAAACAATTGATTTTGACTTGTCCGCATTGAAATAAACATAATGCAGAAGTTCATCTGTTTCAATCGAACCGATGGTATCTAATGAATAACCTTCTGGAACAGTAATACTGTATTTTTGTTCAATTCTAATCTTGTGATTATCCGGCTCCAAATTATTCTCTGAAGTCGTTATCTCGGTATGATCTGAAAAGATATTCAAAATAAAACTTCTTGATGGTTCAATAGCAAATACAGTACCCGTCCCAATAATAGCTGCAACTATAAGACCAAATATGATCTTTTTTCTCATATGAAACGAAGATTTATATTCAGGTCTGTCAAACGATTTGAGGATCTCCTCCTTTTTTGTAAGATACTCTTTTGAAGGAGTGTAGTCCTTAAGAACAGAAACATCTACAGCCATCAATTCATCATAATAAGAATCAACAACGCTTTCCAATTCTTTCTGAATTTTATTCATTCTCGAACTCCTCTCTCAGCTTTTTCAATGCCTTCACTAACCGTTTACGAACACCTGGATATGATATACCTAACTGATTGGCAATAATGTCTATACTCAAATTATAGTAGTATCTCAGAGTTATAACATCCCTGTATATTGAAGGGAGCTTTTTTACAGCAGTGCTTACTAAGTATTTTTCATCATCTTCTATAACATAAGTGTCTTCTTCTAAAGAATACTTTTCTTCAAGTTTCTGCTGTTCTGTCTCGGACTTTCTTATATCCTCACAAACATTCCTTATAATAATAACTGTATAAGCAGCTATTTTTGATACCTCTAAACTGTGAATTTTCTGAAAATTTCTCGCAAGGCGGAGAAGCGATTCAGAAACTGCTTCCTCAGCCAGCGTAAAATTATTAAGCCTGCTGTATGCATAGGAAATAAACTCTCCTTCATATAATTCAACAACTTTATTAAATAGCTCTTTATCATTTTCGCTGTCCAAAAGAGCCATAAGTGTTACCGGCAGCATGATTTCACTTCCCATCAGAAAAGATATTGTCAGAAAATATTGTAGCACAAAGAAGCAAGAAAAGCAAGGGTCAAGCCTTTATACCGTTTTCCCTGTAAACTCGATCATCGAATTAGCTCTGACCGTATGGTCGCATCGGGGAGGTCTCGGAGGGGGTGTCCCCTCTGAGCAGGTAGTACCGCGCAGCCTATGCAAAGCCCGCCCATAGTCGGGGTTTGTATAGCCAGCGGTGCTACCTGCCTATGCTTCTCCAATGCCCTGTGATCCGTCCCGCGGAGGCCCTGCCGGAGAAGCATACATACTCTCAAGGGAACCATTTTCAAGGCTGACTGCAATACAGTTTGATACATATACCGAAGCGATACCAAAACGCAGACCGTTTGGTATCGCTCTTTTTTTGCCCATTTTTTCATACAATTTTCAAATCAATTTGGTTTCAGGCGCGTATGCGCCGACGCGATTTTTGGTATCAGAGTGGAGGGGGTGCAGCTGTAATACCTGAGCAAAAAAACAAAGACAGATCAAGCCCTTTGATACAACAACAGTACGGTGAATAACCCCTGAATCAAAATATTCTGTGAACGAGGCCGGATCTGCCTTAACTTTTTGGCGAAAATCCTATGTATATATGAGGACTGTTGTGACCAGAAAATGAAATCATTTTATCCGACCCCGAGCGTCACCTCGTTATGCAACAGAACGAACAATTGACGATCCCCCGTACACCTTTTTATTCAACTCAGAGAATTAGTTTTCGGGAGGGTCGTTTTTACTTAAAAATCTGCCGATTCTTGTAGTGTCTTATGAAAGGATGTTTATTCGGTATGCAAACAGACGGGATAGAGCTGTTCTGATTGCCCCTCAAATGTCAAGACTCACAAATCTTTGAAAAAAATAGTACCGAGGTTAACTTTATGGGCTCTAAGTGTGAGGTATTATAGAGGCTGTCATAATAATAATTTTTAGCATCGTAGGAAATCGTCATAGTGCCTGCGATTATGCACAGCAACGAAATAATCACTTTCGGGCAGCCTTCAAATGGTAAAGGCTACAATCTTTTGAAAAACGTTGAAAATCGGTCAGTTGAAACGGCTGAAAATGTGCTAACTTATGGAGGGAGTTTCGCATTAAAGGATTTTTTGCCAACTTCAAAACTATGATACCCTCTCTGTCATTCTGTTCCGGCAGCCACGGTACTCTCCCTCACCCGCCCACCGTCATTATCACGGAATTAAACTCGGATAACGGGATGGTATTATGCAAGCAGTAGATCTTTTCAGAAATCGTATCAAAACAGGTTTCAATTTCGGGATAAAGTGTCCTAACCTATGGAGGGC
>ODAJ014735933.1_pt1 | contig 17253 bp, 7 predicted proteins | sample 1539241 | NCBI WGS metagenome assembly ODAJ01 (sample SAMN02144231, study PRJEB22623) | gut metagenome | biome: sheep rumen | host: Ovis aries | place: New Zealand
TATTAAGTAAAAGGTAAAGACGTGGCACAGGCTTTTGGTCAAAACTGAAAGGTTGTATGTTTTACCTCCGGTTGAAGGGACTTCCGTTCGGAAAAAATAAATAAAGAGATTTTTATTTTGTATTTCTCTCACTTATTTGTATCTTTGCAGTCAGAAATAATTAAAAGAAATAATATCAAAATGAGATTTAAGGAAGAGATAAATGAGAGTTATACGATGGCTGAGGCTATCAAGGAAGCACAGCGTTGCCTTCATTGCAAGGTGCCACAATGCAAGAAAGGGTGTCCTATCAGCAATGATATCCCTGACTGGATTCATGAATTGAAGAAGGGTAATCTTGGTAATGCCATCAGCATCATTCGGACTAAAAGCAACCTGCCTGCTGTGTGTGGACGTGTGTGTGCCCATGAGAAGCAGTGTGAAGGAAATTGTGTGTTAGGCAAGAAAGGTTCTCCCGTTAACATTGGCAAATTGGAACGCTTTGTAGCCGATTTTGATTCAGATAATGACCTGACACATGAAGACATAATAGAAAAAACTCGTGGAAAGGTGGCTGTTATCGGTGCAGGACCATCAGGAATCACTGTGGCTGGCGACCTGTCTCGCATGGGGTTTGCTGTGGAGATTTTTGAGATGGAGGCGCAATGTGGAGGTGTGCTGCGCTATGGCATCCCGGAATATCGTCTGCCAAAAGAGGTCGTGGCTCGAGAGATACGATATATCGAAAAAATGGGTGTGCTGATTCATCGTAATACTCATGTCGGTGAGAATATCACTGTTGAAAGCCTCTTTGAACAAGGTTTTGATGCTATATTCATAGGAACGGGACTCAGCAAGCCTAAGTCGCTTGAAATTCCTATCTGGCAGAATGGGCGTTGCATCTCTGAGGGCGAGGGTGCCGTAAAGTGTCGTGACCTGAAGCGCATTCGTCTTGCAACTCATTTCCTGAGGCGCGTAGAGCTGATTTCCGAAGGATTTATGGACCGTAACGAACTGCCTGTTGACGTGGGTGCAAAGGTGTTTGTAATAGGTTGTGGAAATACTGCTATGGATGCTTCGCGAACAGCCTTGAGGATAGGGGCTTCTGCTGTGGATATTATATATCACAAGGGTATAGATACTATGTCGGCTCTGCGGGCTGAATATGACGATGCAGTCAAAGAAGGGGTGCAGTTTAGATGGTGGAGCAGCATATCCGAAATCCATGTAGATGACAAGTTGGATATCACAGAGATAGTCCTTGAGACGAAAGAACCTGATAAAGAACCTGTTCGTCAGGTGGTACCTGCCAATAATATCATCTTTGCTATCGGAGCAATACCAGCTACAAAGATAGTCCGTTCTACATCGGGATTGGAAAATGATGACCATAATTTCCTACTTACACGCGACATACCTTATGGCATGACTACCAAGAAGGGCGTTTTTGCTGGTGGCGATGTCGTCGGAAGGCAGGCTACTGTAGTACATGCCATGCAGGATGCAAAACAAGTAGCTCTGGGTATAGCACAATATGTCGATGCTATAAAACTCCTAAAGATTATAAACGAGTAAAGTTATCGTCACTATATCGTAACACAACATACAAACGTAACCACTATGAATATTTTGAGAAGACTTTTCTTTTGCATAGTAGTACTTGCGACGCTTGGGGTGCATAGTGCACCGATTGACAGAAGGGCGTTGGTGGAGAGAAACAACCCTGTTGTAACAACTGTTGATACATTGGCGTCGCTGAGTGTCGGGAACGGGCATTTTGCTTTTACAACTGACGTGACAGGACTGCAGACTTTCCCAGAATATTACCATAATGGTGTGCCCCTCGGGACACAGAGCGAATGGGGGTGGCACAGCTTCGACAATCCACAGAAGCTAAGGATAGAAGAGACGTATAAGTTAGAAGATTTCGGACACGGACACAGGGAACTGTATGCTACGGAATTTAAGGAACCTGGCAGGGCTCGCGATGCAGCAAACTGGTATAGGAGTAATCCGCATAGAATGCATTTGGGATGTATAGGATTGGAGTCAGAAGGACTAATGCCAAAGGATATAATGGATGCTAAGCAGAAACTTGATATGTGGAACGGCATTATAACTGCTGACTTCAAGGCGAAAGGCTCAAAGTATTCTGTCAAGACTGTTTGTCACCCTGAAAAAGATATTATAGCAGGTAAGGTTACGACAGACAGCAAGAAGAATGTCACTATAAATCTGCGTTTTGCATACCCTACAGGAAAGCATAGCGACGATGCCTGTGACTGGCAGCAGAATGACAAGCATAAGACGGAATTGGTAAGCATGACAGAGGGACATGCTGTGCTGAAAAGAACCTTGGACAAAACTATATATTATGTTTCGCTGACATGGGAAGAGAAAGCTGAACTGAAGGAAAAGGCTCCAAATTACTGGATTTTGGAGGCTTGTGGACAGCAGCTGACATACTCTTGCGAATTCATGAGCGAAGAGAAAAATGAAGCCATAGAGACATTCGCTTCTGTTGCAAAGAAATCTGCTGATAAATGGCGGAAATTCTGGAGCGAAGGTGCTGCTGTGGATTTCTCCCTTTGCAAGGATAAAAGAGCCCGAGAACTGGAACGCAGAGTGGTATTGAGTCAGTATCTTCTCGCGATACAATGTTGTGGAAATATACCGCCACAAGAAACGGGACTGACATATAATTCGTGGTTCGGAAAATTCCACATGGAGATGATATGGTGGCATCAGTCTTGGTTGCCGCTTTGGGGACACGAGGAATTGTTGGAACGCACCTTGAGATGGTATGAGAGTGTAGAACCAAAGGCACGTGAGATAGCAATGCGTCAAGGATTCAAAGGCGTAAGATGGATGAAGATGACAGACCCAAGCGGCGAAGAGGCTCCATCGAAAGTAGGCAGCTACCTGATATGGCAACAGCCACACCTGATATATCTTGCAGAACTGGTATATAGAAACCTTTCTACAGAAGGTCAGAAAAAGATGTTGCAGAGATATGGCAGACTGATTGACGAGACAGCAGATTTTATGGCTGATATGGCAACTTATGACAAGGAGCACAATCGCTATATATTAAAAGGTATAATACCGGCACAGGAGACATTGAAGGCTGCTGTGACTTATAATCCTCCTTTTGAACTGGCATACTGGTATTATGGTTTGCAGACAGCACAGCAGTGGAGAGAAAGAAGGGGGCTGGAACGCAAAGAAAAATGGGATGATGTGGCAGAGAAGTTGTCACCTCTGGCTGCTGGAGAGAGTGGGGTAGGTAAAGGGAACGAAGAATATAGTAAAAGTCAAAAGTTGTATCTTGCTGCAGAATCGGCTCCGGATACCTATTCCACACTTGCCCTGATAAGTGACCATCCTGCTGTTTTGGGGGCTGTCGGAATACTGCCAAAGAGTCGCCTTGTGGATGACAATATCATGAAACAGACCAGCGACTGGATATGGACAGGCTGGAACTGGAACAAGACTTGGGGATGGGATTACCCTATGGTGGCGATGAATGCTGCCCGCCTCGGAGAACCGTCGAAAGCTGTCGATGCACTGTTGATGGACAAACGCACCAATACATATCTGAAAAACGGTCATAACTATCAGGATGGACGCCTAAGATGTTATCTGCCAGGTAATGGCGGACTGCTGACGGCTATCGCCCTGATGTGTGCTGGATGGGATGGCTGCACGGAAACAAATCCTGGATTCCCAAAAGACGGAAAATGGAATGTCCGCTGGGAGGGACTGAAGAAAATGCCGTAAACAAATTATTCTATCGGAATATTCTGAATAATCGGAATACTCTGAGTACATTGATAATTGCAGAGAATATTGCAGATTTTATCTTGCAGGGCTCGAGCATTGTCGGCACTGAGGCAGCCGTTACAGATAATGGAGAAGGCAAGGTTGTGATAGTCTTTTGTAAAACAATATCCGGCAAGGCTGATAACACCTGTCAGTGTGCCGGTTTTCGCACGTACATTATTCTCTGCCCCAGTATTCTTCATACGCTTTTCGAGTGTTCCGTCAACACCTGCTATCGGTAAAGCCTCACGCAGATGGGGATAGATATTCTTCTGGGTGTAGGCATAACGTAGGAAAGCTACTTCTATCTCTGGGGAAAGATAATTGTATAGCGAAAGTCCTGAACCGTCAGCAAAACGATGTGAAGGTACGGAGGTCTTTCCATGTGTCAGCTGTGTAGGGGATTCTGCATAAATCTTCTTCAGCAATTCTTCCTCTAAAGCAAAACCTTTCTTTGCGGTAGCGGGCTTGCCCTGTATAGCTCCCAGATGATAGAGCATAGTCTCGGCATAGGTGTTATTGCTGTCTTTCATCATCCGCTCAAGAATCTCAGGAAGAGAATGGGTACAGGAGATGAGCGGGCTTGCTGACGAAGGGCAAGACCTTACAACAACATCTCCGAGAATCACGATGCCAGCCCTTCGCAGAGCCTTTGCAAAATTTGGCAGCAGGGCTTCCTTCCGTCCGAAGAGCAGAGAGCATAGTTCCGGGTTATCATCATCCCAGCACCAGCCATTACCATACTTGTTGTCATTCATGAAGGATGCGTCGCCACAGACGTTTCCTGTTATGGTATCGATGCCCATTTTATATAACTCATCAGCCAGAATATCGAGGTCATCAGTGTTGAGTTTCGGGTCCATTGCGCCTATGATGTAGAGATTGCCCTGCAAACTTCCACGCCGTAACTGGCGGGTGGAGTCGTCAGGACAAAAAACATAGGCAGTATCAATGCTTCCGGTATAGCATACGGAGGTGGTATATTGATAATAATCTCCGAGGTTTTCAAGAGCCGTAATTCCTGTTATCAGTTTCTGGGTGGAGGCTGGTCGCATGGTATGACGCGCGTTCTTCTCATAAAGGCATGAGTCGGTATTCAGGTCGTAAACCATGATGCCCATGTTGGAGGTATTCGCTACATTTGAAGCCGCCAACAGTGAGTCGAGAGCAAGGGTGAGGCTGATTACGAGGCTACTTATTGTCATAAGCATGATGAGGGTAGTCGGTAGTGAAATGCAGACCTCTACATTCTTTGCGCTCTATAGCCCATCGGGTGATGAGATACCCTACGTTTATCATGTTTCGGAGTTCGCAGATGTCCCTGCTTGCATACACGCGCTTGAAGAGTGCCTCTGTCTCCTCATAAAGAGTGTCTAAACGCACCCATGCACGCTTCAGGCGAAGGTCGGAACGTACTATGCCGACATAGTGAGCCATGATAGTGCCAACTTCGTGAACACTTTGGGTAATGAGCACTTTCTCTTCATTAGAAAGTGTTCCCTCGTCATTCCATTCAGGAACCAAGGTGTTGAACTCATATTCGTCGATGTGTTCCAAAGAATGACGCGATGCGGTCTCTGCATATACTACAGCCTCGATAAGAGAATTGGAGGCAAGACGGTTGCCACCATGAAGTCCTGTGCAAGAACACTCTCCGAGAGCATAGAGTCGCTTTATGGAAGAACATCCATTCAGGTCAACCTTTATGCCACCACACATATAATGGGCAGCGGGGCGAACAGGGATGTACTCCTTGGTGATATCTATGCCGATAGAGAGACATTTCTGGTATATATTTGGGAAGTGGTGCTTTGTCTCCTCTGGGTCCTTATGGGTAACATCAAGACAAACGTGGTCTATACCATGAATCTTCATTTCCTTATCTATAGCGCGCGCAACGATATCGCGTGGCGCGAGGGACAGGCGTTCGTCATATTTCTCCATGAATGTTTCGCCGGTAGGCAGCTTCAGGATTCCGCCATATCCGCGCATAGCCTCCGTGATAAGGTAGGCAGGATGTGTCTCAGAAGGATTATAGAGTGAGGTAGGGTGAAACTGTACAAACTCCATATCTGCCACTGTACCTTTTGCACGATAAACCATAGCCTCACCATCACCAGTCGCAATGACAGGATTTGTGGTGGTTTGATAAACAGCACCACAGCCGCCAGTACACATCACGGTAACCTTTGACAGATAGGTATCTACCTTTTGCGTATCAGGATTGAGGACATATGCCCCGAAACATTCTATGTCTGGAGTGCGGCGAGTTACTTCAACCCCAAGATGATGCTGGGTGATAATCTCTACGGCAAAGTGGTTCTCCTTTATTTCGATGTCGGGATTATTCCTGACAGCCTCCATCAAGCCTCGCTGAATCTCAAAACCAGTATCATCGGCATGATGCAGTATGCGGAATTCAGAGTGTCCGCCTTCTCGGTGAAGGTCGAATTCGCCCTCTTCATTTTTATCGAAATTGACACCCCACGAAACCAATTCCTTAATCTGTGAAGGTCCCATGCGAACTACCTGTTCTACAGCAGCTCTGTCGGAGATATAGTCTCCTGCCACCATAGTGTCTTCGATATGCTTCTCAAAGTTATCTTTTATTATATTGGTCACTGATGCAATACCACCTTGAGCACGAGCAGTATTTGCTTCGTCAAGAGTTGTCTTGCAAATGAGGCAGATGCGTCCTTTGTGGGCTTTTGCTACTTTCAGGGCATAGCTCATACCGGCGACGCCGGAACCGATGATAAGAAAATCGTACTTGAATATCATATTATCTGGTTAATGAGAATTTCATTGATAATCCAAAATCCTGTGTTACTGTTGGATATGATGAAGACGACAGCAATGGTGTATTGCTTTGTCTGTCATAGTATAAACTCATTGTCAGCAGGCGAGAGAGGCTATAGTCGGCTGTGAACGCCAGTTTGAAGGCATTGTTGCCAGAAGTTGCCTGTGACTTTACAGTTGCTATGTCACGAGTTATAGCAGCTTGCTTTCGCCATGAGATGTCGAGACGCAGGTTGAGGTCGTGAGCAAAGCCTTTACTCTTGTTTGTCTGGGTTGACTTTGAGGTTCTCGTCTTGCTATTGTCATCGTCACTGTTGCCGCGGCTGCTTCGGCTGTTCTTGGCAGCAAGTGCCCTTGCCTTGCTACGGATGAAACGGAAATCGTTAATCTTGTATCCCACACCGATTACCCAGTCTTTTGAAAGGGTTTCGTTAAGTTGTACAGATGTCATAGAAAGAGTCAGTACACGAGTGGTGCGATATTCTGCCTTGAAGGTGAGGTTGTTAGGAAGTGTGAAATCCAGACCCAGCAATGGTGAGAACGATTCGTTGATGCTGACTGTAGAAACGTTGAACATAGAGTTAGGAACAGGATTTCCTGATGTCGTACTATTGATAAATCCGATACCTTCACCCATGAATGACTTATAGGTAGAATAAGAACTGTACGCACCAACAGCATAGATGCTCTTGTACCCATGATTGATGTTGAAACTCTTGAAGTGTTCGCTGAACCATGGGAGGTAAGTCAGACCACTATACTTCAGAGACCAGTTAGGAAGCATCCTTGCTATTGTCGGGAATATCTTAAGGCTCTTGTAACCGGTATAAGAATTGAGGAAAGCAGGTATCATGACATCACCGGAGTAAAGTTCTACAGGTGTCTTTTCGCTGCTATATTTCGCTCCTGCATACTTTGTTCCTGCTGGATAGATAGTGTTCTCGTATTGTGCTTGAACACGCTGACGATAACCCTCCAGAGAGTTACAGAACTTTTCGAAAGCTGATGAATGGAAACCATTGTCGGCATTTCCCATTCCAGCCAGAGCAGAAGAGATAGAAATCGTAGTCATAGAGAAACTTCCGCTATGTGTCGTAGGATTGCCATCATACATATATTGAACAGACTTCGACTGGGTATGGGTATGAGCCATATTCATGTCTATCTTCAGGTTCTTGATAGGTTCGAGGGTGAACTTAATCTGCAGGTCTTCCGTCTTGCTGGTAGTAGCAGGAGTGGCATATTCCTGAGAATTGAGCAGCCATCCTCTGCTACGGGCTTTCTCGATATAGTCATCACCAACGAAACCGAAGGCGAAGTCAAGACCTGGTGACATAGCGTCAGCAACACTCTTCTGTCCGAAGACATCACCAACATTATTCATAAAGCCAGGCAGCGTAAGAGAATACACATTTTTGTATGAAACGCTAACGTTGCGAACCATCATTGCAAAGCGAGCTGCGTATTCCGCTGTCTTATACCAACCCTTGTTCTCCAATGGCTCTAAGGCAAGTACTGACACCTTCATCTTTATTGCCGAGTCAGACTTGTTGAAGACCATAATTTTATTCTCATCTACCTTCTTGAATTTTATAGGTATGGCCTTTCCGTTTTCGTCTTTCGCAGAAACGATGATGCGCTTTGTCTTCTTGCCGTGGGTGAGTACCATAGATGTGTCAGCAGCAATGGTTACAAGTTTTGAGAAGGTATTTTTCTTCTGCTTTGCCAGCAGCTGTGCTTCCTTCTCTTCTGCAGAAGGCTTTTCTATTTTCTTCTTAGTATTCTCTGGAGAAGCGTCATCACCTTCATCTGCCAGTTGTTCCGTCTTCGATTTCTTTGCTTTTGTCTTTTTCTTAGGAGTAGGTTTGGTAGTCTTGTTAAACTTATCGTTGACCTTCTTCAAGAATGGTATATGGTTATAGAGTTTCTCCATAGCCATAGAAGAGTTGATGTTTATAGTACGGTTGCTGGTTATGGTATGTCCATATTTTATTTCACCATTCTCATCAGCCGAACCGCGAGCCCAGTGATATGTAGCAGAATATGTACCATCAGCATTCAACCAGTCGAATATAGGCAGCATGTTCAGAGGCAATTTGTAAGAAGCATTGAAGTTCTGGTTGTAGTCAAGAGGTGTTCCCATTCGCTTGATGCTTTGCCATACAGAGTCCTTCCAAACTACATAATCGTCAGGAGCCAGGTCTTTGTTTATCTGGCGAATATTCTTCGGTTCTTCTATCTCTGCGCGTGTGGCACTCTGGAAAGAAAGGTGCAGGTTCTTCGTCAAATCCCAGCGTATAGAGAGGTCTCTGTTCCACAGGAATTGTGAAGAATAGGTTACGAGAGAGTCGTTAGAGAATTCCAGATTGTCGAGGTCCCGTTCCAGAGTCTCTGTATAGCTTCTTGTCATCTCTGTGTTTGCAGAGATGTTCTGTGGCAGATAGTTTAATCCCCACTTCTTCAGTATATCGGCGTACTTTGACTTTGTCTTCCACTTCTTGAATGGTTCGAAAGGCTTATATACAGGAACCCAAGAATAGTTGATGGCACCTCGCCAGTTGTCCTCATTGTCATATACCAATGTCTGTCCGTCAGAATGTTTGCTTGAATGGCTGTATGAGAATGAGAAGTTTGCCGGGTCGTAAGGCATAGGATGTCTCTTTGTCGCAATGCCGAAACGCACTCCTGAGAGGGATAGGTTTTTGTTGACAGTCCTTGCGATTGCTATGCTTTCAATAGAGTCTTTCTCATGCTTGTCGGCTGCACTCTCCAAAGCATCCTCCAATAGCATGTCAGTATCAAGAGGGTTATACTTAGGTGTCGTGCGTTCCTTTGTAACACTATAATAGAAAGGTATAGTCACCTTAGCCTTTTCAGGGAAGAACTTACCGAGTTCTAGACTTGTCGTGATGGAATATGTGCCATACTTATCCTGTGTGCGTTCTGTTACCTTCTGTTCCAAGCCTCCAAATCCGTCACTGATATATTTTCCGGAAGCCTGCACACTACCCAAGTCAGACAACTGGACGTTGAGGTTTGCGGCAGCAGCCCAACCGCCTTCGCTTTCCGGTTCGAGAAGACGCAATTCGTTAACCCATATCTCACCATCCTTTGTTTCAGAGGAAAGGTTGCGTACACCAATCATCATCGTGGAGACATTGCCGAGAGAAGGGTTACCTTTGACACTAATCTTGTTAGCCTGATTGTCAGAGTCATATTCCGAATACAGCTGTGCCAGAGTTATCTTGCCCTGTGACTTCAATATGTTGCGTGCCTTCTTTAGCTTAGTGAGTTTCTTGAGGTCGATATCGAGCATATTTTCCTTTGGCCATACAGCAGCACAGTCGGCACCAACATATCCGTTATATTTTCCTGGAGGTGTCAACTTCAGTGGAATCTCATATTCGTAGTAGTTGTTGTTATAGTCGGAGCCCAGACGTACGAATAGTGCCAGCTGGTTGTTCTGCAGGTTTGTAGTGTTCACCTCAAGAGCATTGGCGTGGGCAAACATCTGTAGTCTCTTATAGTAGCGCATGTCATAGTTGGTGTTCTTATAAACAGCAACAGCTGCATTATGTCCCATATGGCTGACGTCAAATCTCATAGCCTGTTCGTTGTTCTCTGTCAACTGTGGCTGTGATGGGTCAACAACACGTGATATGCCTGGAGGCAATACATAGTTTACAGGTTTCTTGTCATTGTTAGCCTCGATGCCTACAACTGATGCAGAGAACTGTTCAGCCCCCTTTGTGGCAGCACCACTTAACTGCTGGTCATATACACGCCAATCGCCACGAACCAGAGAGAGGTCTGCCAGACGCAGCACAGTCTCTTCTTCGAAGCCTTCCATATATACACGCATAAAGCGTACAGAAGAAAAGTCGCTGATAGAGCCAATGCGCGTTCCGCTATTGATAGGAATACGTACCTGATACCATTTTACGTTCTCGCGATTGCCGTTTCTCAGTCCTACGGAAGCATCTCTCACATCAACGATATAGTTGCTGGCTTCAACACTCATTTTTGATGGGTCGATATCCAGCACATAGTCATAGTAATTCTCCGACTCATTAAGGGTATAGTCCTGATTGATATCTTCTACGTCAGGAGTTGTCTTGTAGGAAGTGTCGTAAGACTCTGTCCTGTTGTCAGAATCCGGTGAGTTGCCTTGTGGGTTGTTGATATACTTATATCGGTCAAGGATAGACGCCTTCTGGTCATCCCAGTCAGAGCCACGGAAATAGTGGTAGTCATCACCTGCAAGGTCTTTCTGCATGCTTGTACGAGCTTCCTCATTCATAGTGTTGACACGATTGGCGAAGTCGGCATATCCAGGCCATGTCAACTCTTCTGTATTATTCAGACCATTAAATCCCAAGTCTTGCAGGGCACGTGAACCAGAGGTGGTAGCAAAGGCATAGGTGACAGTATTCTCAACAGGAATCTTACCCCATGTGGTAGTGTCTATTCTTGTTGCCGACGCATTAGAAACAGGCAGTCCGCTTTCATAGAATTTCTTTCCGTCGAGCAGGATATCCTCGCTGAGGTCACCAAGATTGAAGTGCAGGCGACCGGTATGCTTTCCGCTGGTGCCATTCTGATTGTGGTAGATGAATGGGTCCATCATCCAGAACTCTATGTATTCGATGTTTGACTCCTCGAAATTGTTCTGGTCCAACTTACGCATCATACCACCCCAAGTGTAGTTTTTGTCCTTTTCAGTAAACTTGCCATTTTCATCGAGGTCTGTATTGAAGTTATACGGACCACGCTCCTTTGGATAGTATGCCAGGTTCAGGATGTTCAGTGTTGTTGTTGCTCCGCTGTATGTACTCTGGCTGCGGTTAGGATATAGCTCGCTGACATATACCTCACGGACATAGTGGTTAGACAGCTGCTCCAAGTCATTCTTGATGTGTGCTGGGGTCAGGGTAGAGGAGCGGCGAGTAAATATAGGGTCCACATAATACCATGCAAAGCGTGCTCTGTGCTTACCCGATTCGAGGGTTCCCTTGTTGAGGCTCAGACCGTTCCATGCCAAGTCCTTGCTCCTTGTCGGCACACTACTCAGTGTCCATGAGGCAGGTGTTGAGATGTCGATGTTATTGGTACTGTTCTCAAAGTCGTCGATGTATGAAGCATTGTCCTGTGTGCCGCTGCTAATCTTTGAGAAGAGTTTTGCAAATTCTGCATTAAACTGTATCTGTGAAGGTTCCTTTACATTCAGGAAAGGAATCTTGTCAAGCACATTTGTGAGCCACTGGCTTTCCTTCTTCCAGTTGATGTTGAAGCCCACCAGTGTGTTGCTCATTGGCTCACTGCCTGTTGTCACCTTTGTTGTCAGACTCTGCTCTGAGAGATGTTGCAAGGTACCACTCAGCTGGAAGTCCTTTGAGAAGTCATATTCCCAGTTAATACCAAACATCGTCTTTCTCTGCATGCCATAATCGGTGTCGCTTTCAAGTGAGACGTTTACCGAAGTACCGGCGTCAATGATGCTCTGGTTGAGTATTGTTACCTCGCCTGCGCTGTAATCAACAGAGTAGTCAGACCCCTCTTGAAGCGTAACGCCACCTGCTGTTACCACAACACTTCCCTGTGGCACATTGTATGCACCGAGAGAGATGACGTTTGCAGCAGAACCCTTATACTGTCCTACGAGCTTATACCTATTCTTTTCCGCATTAGCCTTTGCAGCAGTCTTTGTCGTGTCATAAAGTTCCTGGTATATGTATTTGTCTTTGTAGGCACCCCTTGCATTCAGCTCATTTGCCAGAGCCGAGCCGAAAGGTTCTGTCTTTGGAAGGAATACACGACCATTTGAAACGGTATATCCCTCAATGAAGTCGAAGTAGCCGTTGCTCTTTACCTTATTGTTGGCATCCAGACGGTCAGCGCCCAACAGCTTTATCAGCGGAACATTCTTGACACCAGCCTCTGGGATGTAGTTGATATATACACCTATGGAGTCGCTTTGGTATTTTATATCGAGTTTGAATTTCTCCTTCTGTATTGATGATGCAAGATAGTAAACGTTGCGCATCATCAGCGGCCAGTTAGGCTGTGATGGAGTGTTGATAGAGTTCTTCAGCGACTTTACAAAGAGAGCACTTGAAACATCTGTGTTGTCAGACGAGAATTCACCCACCTGGTATGTTACGCCATTGTAGGTGTATTCATAAGCAATAGCCAGCACCTGATCTGTCTGCAAACTGGTCTTCAGAGATATATAACCCATTGCCTTGTTGAGGGTGTATTCTGAAGATGTCAGGAGGCGTGCCTTCTCTAATTTCTCATAGTTCAGCCCGCTGTTTCCCAATACCTCGTTCGCCTTGCTGACATCACGAGCTTCAACATACTGTCCTGTCAGCTGGCTGTACAGTCCGCCTGCGGCATTCTGTGGAATGGTACTGGTGCCCACAACCCTGCCTCTGCTTTTGTTTGAAGCACTGGCACTCTCACCCAAATCGGCAACGGCAATGATGTCACGGGTGTTTGAAGATGTTCCTGTCTTGTTGGTAACCCATACTTCCACACGATTGATGGTGATACCAGTAGTAGGCGAGGGAAGTGTTGCCATCCATCTGTCATAGTTCTCGCGGAAATACATACCGAGGAAGAAGTGACGGTTTTCTTCATAGTTGGCAACATTTATCTCGAATGGTGTCGTCTGTGTGCCACCTTTTGAACTGACACTTGATGAAGTTGATTTCTTCTGTGACACAACCGTCTGCAACTTCAGTTTGCCAAACTGCATGTCGGTTCTGACACCAAAGAGGGACTGTGCACCCTGTATGAGGGAAGAATTGCTTGGGAAGGAAACATTACCTGCCTCTACGAGCTTGATGATTTCGTCCTCCTTGCCCTCATATTTCAGTTTCATGTTCTGGGCATCGTAATCGAAGGTGGCATCTGTGTTGTAGTTCAGATTCATCTTCATCTTGTCACCGATGCTACCAGTGACATTGATGTTTATCTTTTCGTCAAAGTCTATTGTTGTAGTTCTGCGGTTACGGATAGGGAGAGATGGGTTGTCGATGCTCTTCAGTGTTGCTCCCAGTTTCAGTTCTGCCGAACCCTGTGTCTTAACCCTGATGCCGCCAGGACCGAAAATCTTTTCTGCAGGACCGAGGTCGAAGTGCATGTCAGTAAAGTCAAATTTCTCCTTACCTTTTTTCTCGAATATCTCTGAATTTTTTTTGCGGAAATAATCGGCAAAGAGGTTTTTCTCGCTCCATTTTGTAAATTCCTGCTGGTCCATCATGATTGGTGCTGCCACCCATGTGTTGCCCATCTTTGTTCCGATGACATAACGCTCCAAGGTGTCATTGTATTCAATCTTCTGCTCCAGGTTCTCAGGGCTTTGCAGGTCAGCAGGCTTTTGTTTCAGGTCATCGTATGTTACAGGTGTTGTCTTCTGTACCTTCCAGCGTGGAGTTACCTTAGTCTCGTCCTCTTCCGGCTCGTCATCGGGTGCTATGCGTGCATAGGTCATAGCAGAACTTGCAATGACCAGCATAAGCATCATTATGAGAGTCTGTTTCTTCATTTGATAAGTTTCAACGCTTGTTTTATGACTTGTTCTACAGGCATGTCTGGGTTGCCGCGCAGTATTTCGGTAACCACCTTGCTGCTTGGTGCTGGTGAGAAGCCCAGCATGGTAAGGGCTCCGATTGCCTCTTCCTTTGTCTGGCTGTTGATAGAATCCTGTTTTCCTGTTTCTCCGAATTTGCCGGCATCCAGTGTCTCTGCAATAAGTCCGCTCTGTGTCATCTTGTCTCTCAGGTCCACGATGATGCGCTGTGCAGTCTTCAAGCCTATTCCCTTAACGCCCTTCAGTGCCTTCTCGTTACCTGAAGCTATGATGTTCACCAGTTCTGTAGCACTTGTGGCACTGAGTATCATGCGTGCAGTATTGCTGCCTACGCCGCTGACGGTTATAAGCATGCGATATATCTCGCGTTCCTGCTTGCTGTAAAAACCATATAGTGTGAAGCTGTCGTCGCGTCCTCCTGTTACAAGGGCTTCGTCAACGTAAAGCTTTACTTCCTTCTTGTCCTGAATGGCAGTATAGGTGTTGAGAGATATGTTCAAGAGATATCCTACACCATGCACCTCTACAACCGCTGTTGCAGGGGTTATTTCCGTCAGTTCGCCTTTCAAATATTCTATCATGTATGCATATGCGCGGATTTATGCGCACCAATATAAAAACGCACGCACACAAATAATATTGTGTACGTGCGAAATATTAACCCCTTAATTTATATTATAGTCTCTTAATTTTATTAATCTGATTACAGTTCTTCCTTCAGTTCTTCAAGCTCTTCCTTGAGTCGCTCTATCTTCTGCTTCATGGTGTCGATAAGGCTGTTGCCCTTCTTGCTTGAAGCTGTCAGGAACAAAAGGTTGTTCTCCATTGTAGCGAGTTCTTCTTTCTTCTCGTTATATATCTTCTGAGCCGACACCGGATGACCTCCGCCTTGCTCATGGAAAGCAGCCCTTGCAGCATTTCTGCGCATTTTGCGCATTTTGCCGTAAGCCTCGTCCAGAGCCTCGCGATAAGCGTCATAAAGCTTGTCTTTCTCCTTGAAAGGAACGTGGCCTATTCCTGCATATTCTTCTTGCAGGGCTTTGATGGCATCCTGTGTGCATTCGTCGTCTTTCTCTGCCAGAGCCTTGATTTTTTCTACCACTTCCTGCTTCTTCTGCAGGTTCTCCAGCTGTTCAGAACGGGCACCAGCCATAGCAGCATTGCGAGCCTCGAAGAATTTGTTGCATGCAGCGAGGAAGTCGTTCCACAGCTGGTCGCCAATCTTTCTTGGTACCATGCCGACAGCCTTCCATTGCTTCTGCAACTCCATCATCTTGTCGGCTGTTGATTTCCATTCCGTAGAGTCTTGCAGAGCCTGTGCAGCCTTAACCAGTTCTTCCTTCTTGGTGATGTTCTCCTGGAAGTTTTCCTTCAGTTGTACGAAGAATTCATTCTTGGCAGAGAAGAATCTGTCGCAGGCAGCGCGGAAGCGTTCGAAAATCTTGACATTCATAGACTTAGGAGCGAAGCCAATCTTTTTCCATTCAGCCTGGATGTCGATAATCTCCTTACTCTTTGCTTCCCAGTCGTTGCTGGTTTTCAGGTCGTCTATGCCTATCATTTCCACTTTCTCGCACAGTTCAGCCTTCTTCTCAAGGTTCTCTTCCTCCTGTTTGCGGATGTTGTCGAAATGCTCTGCATGGCGTTTGTTTACTATGCTGCTGGCAGCCTTGAAACGTTGCCATATTTCTTCACGTAATTCCTTAGCGACAGGACCGATTTCCCGGAACTGGTTATGCAATTCCTGCAGGCTGTGGAAGGCACTGATTACGTCCTCTTCTGTGCCCAGTTTCTCTGCTGCCTCGCAGAGTGCTGTCTTTGCCTCAAGGTTCTTCTTGAAGTCATATTCACGAGCCTCGAAATTCAGCTTCAGCAAATCATAGAACTGCTCCAGACACAGCTTGTAGCTGTTCCATAGTTCTGCAGCATTCTCTGGCGGTACAGACTTTATCTCGTGCCACTCATCCTGAAGGCTCTTTACCTCCTTGTATGCCTCGTGAATGTCCTCGGCTTCAGTGAGTGCTTTTATACGTTCTATGATTTCCTGCTTACGCTTCAGGTTTGCCTGTCTTTCCTCTTCGCGTTGCTTGAACTGCGCCTGTCGCTTGTCCTTTATCAAAGCCATTTCAGCCTTGTATTCTTCTTCTACAGGGTCTTGTGCTACAACGTATTCTGCGGCATCGCCACCACCGTCGATAAATGCCTTTAACGATGCTTCACGCTCTTGGTTCAAGAGAAAATAGAAAGCTGTCTTAAGGTGATCAAGTTCTGCTTTTGTGATTTCTTCCTCACCATGAGCAAGTGTTTTGACACGTTCCAGCACTTCCTCTTTGGTCGCATAAAGATGCTTTTCTTGAGAGTCTTCCATAAGTTGTTTTAGTATTGCGGATTTTTTATTTCTATTTTATTGTTTATGCATAGTGTTGTACACAAAATGCTGTGCAAAAGTATGTAAAAGATTCCAAACGTGCAAATTTTTACAAAAAAAAGTTTGTTTTCTTCCCGATTGTGTCACATTTTATTATTATCTTTGCACCAAAATATGGCTTGGAAACATATATATCGTTGCAATAATTGCGGATATACGGCAGAGGTGTATGAAGGGCGTGGTCACTTTCGCCAGAAGATAACCCCGATGGTATGTCCTGAATGTAATAGTGTGCAGAATATCGTTGTCGGTGGCATCATAGCCGATGTGGCTCCATCCTTCAGCAGCGAGGTAGGCAGGCTCTGTCCGAAATGCGGCAATGGTGACATCAGGATATGGGATTTGCATACATGTCCCAAATGCAGAGGCGAAATGGAAAAGACAGGCGAGAAGGAATTTTGGACGTAAGGATTAGGATGTTCCGCAAGAAAATGTATCAAAATGTATCAATAAGAAAAGAACGCTTTCGTTAAGCCAGATGAGCAATGCCAAGCTTGTTTGAGCATTGCCATGGCGAGAAAAGGTCGGAAAAATCCAGCGCTTTTTTTTGTTTTATGCGCCTAAAAATTTTTTTTATGCGCCTGTAGCAAAATTTTTATACTTTTTCGTTTTGTTTTCTGAGTGCAATGCT
>ODAJ014745626.1_pt1 | contig 17253 bp, 11 predicted proteins | sample 1539241 | NCBI WGS metagenome assembly ODAJ01 (sample SAMN02144231, study PRJEB22623) | gut metagenome | biome: sheep rumen | host: Ovis aries | place: New Zealand
TCGAGAGAAATGCAAAATAAATTGAGATTTATTTTCATTTCCGAGATGAAGCCTACCTAAGACCGAAGGTCAAAGGTACGATTAAGCGAGTAAAAAACCAAATTTATGTGCAAAAAAACGTTTATTGAATAGACATTTACCATTTTAAAACGTCTAATTTAAAATTAATGTATAAAAACTAATCAAGATGAAGAAACTTTTTATGATGGCTGTTGCAGGCTTGATAGGCGTGTCAGCTAGTGCACAGTATCCCCAACTGACTGATGAGGCCAAGCAACTCATCGACCAACAGAAGAAACAATGGAAAGCTCATAGCGACTCTGCATGGGAAGTAGCTTTCCCGATTGTTGTTGAAGAAGCAAAGGCAGGGCGTCCTTATGTGCCCTGGGCTGCTCGTCCATACGATTTGCGTCAGGCAAAGATTCCCGCATTCCCTGGTGCCGAAGGTGGTGGTATGTTTACCTTTGGCGGACGTGGGGGTAAGGTTTATACCGTTACCAACCTGAATGATGACGGTCCTGGCTCGTTCCGTTGGGCCTGCGAACAGGGTGGTGCTCGTATTGTAGTGTTCAACGTCAGTGGCATCATCCGTCTGAAGTCACCCATCTATGTGCGTGCTCCTTATATTACCATAGCCGGACAGACAGCTCCTGGTGATGGTGTGATTATTGCTGGTGAGTCGTTCCAAGTGGATACTCACGACGTGATAGTTCGCCACATGCGTTTCCGTCGTGGAGAGACACTGGTCACCAACCGTGAGGATTCGTTTGGTGGCAATCCTGTGGGTAACATCATGATTGACCACTGCTCTTGCGAGTGGGGTCTTGATGAGAACATCTCGTTCTATCGTCACATGTTCGACATGCACGATGGCAAGCCCAATCGCAAGGAACCCACTGTCAACGTGACCATCCAGAATACGATTTCTGCCAAAGCACTTGACACATGGAACCATGCATTTGGTTCGACTATCGGTGGCGAGAACACCACTTTCATGCGCAACCTGTGGGCCGACAATACGGGTCGTAACCCTTCTATCGGATGGGGTGGCGTATTCAATTATGTGAACAACGTGGTATATAACTGGGTTCACCGTACTGCTGACGGTGGCGAGTTTACCACTATGTCGAACTTCATCAACAACTACTATAAGCCTGGTCCTCTGACACCCAAAGATACGCCTGTTGGTCATCGTATCGTAAAAGCAGAAAGCCGTTCTCAGGGTTTGTTTCCCTTCAAGCAGTTTGGCCGTGTTTATGCAGTAGGAAATATCATGGAAGGCTATCCTGAAATTACAAAGGACAACTGGAATGGTGGTATTCAGACGGCAGACAAGGACGGTGATATGGATGCTACTGAGAAGGCTTTGATGCGCTCCAACGAGCCTTTCGAAATGCCTTTCGTCAAGATTATGGGTGCCGAACAAGCTTTCGAATGGGTACTCTCCAATGCTGGTGCCAATATTCCCTGTCGTGATATTGTTGACGAGCGCATCTGTGAAGAGGTTCGCACTGGTCAGGCCTACTTTGTAAAAGACTACGAGAAGGAAATGGCCAAGATTGAAAAGAAGACCAAAGTGGCTCAGAACCCCTACGGAGACATGTGGGGACTTCACAAGAACTCAAAGAACGATGAAGGATTCTTCAAATACCGTCGCTTGGGCAAAGATTCTTATAAGCAGGGTATCATCACCGATCCTCGCCAGATGGGTGGTTATCCGGAATACAAAGCTTGGGAACCTTACGTCGATACAGACGGTGACGGTATGCCCGATGAGTGGGAGAAACAGTATGGTCTGAATCCCAACGATGCTTCGGATGCTGTGAAGGACTGCAATGGTGATGGCTATACCAACATCGAGAAATATATCAACGGCATTAATCCCAACACCAAGACAGACTGGCGTAATCTGAACAACAACTATGACACGCTGGCTGCCAAGGGAAAACTGATGTAAGATATGAAAAAGGTATTGCTTGCAACGATAGTATCTCTGCTTACCCTGACAGCAAACGCACAATTAGTAGAGCTGGACTGCGACGGGCGTGACTCTGCCTATGTGGAGATTATCAAAGGGCGTGCCCAGAAAATCGTTGACGGACTTCAGCTTACTGACCAGAAACAGGCTCGTAATGTATGCAATATCATTGCCAACCGTTACTTCCTGCTGAACGACATTCATGCGAAATACGACAAGTCGCAACAGGATGCCCTGCAGGCCGAGCTATACAAGCATCACTTTGAATTGGCTTCAGCCCTGGCTATCTACCTAAACGAAGAGCAGATAGATGCCGTCAAGGATGGTATGACGTTCGGCCGCCTGAAGCGTGACTATCAGGCCACACAGGACATGATACCTGCGCTCTCGGACTACGAGAAACAGCAGATACTCATCTGGCTCAAAGAAGCCCGCGAGTACGCGATGGACGCAGCCGACTCAAAAGGTAAACACTTTTGGTTCGACAAGTATCGCGGACGCACCAACAACTGGCTCTCCTCACGTGGTTACGACCTGAAGAAGGAACGTGATGCCTGGATGAAACGCATAGAAGAACAAAAAACAAAACAAAAGAAATGAGAAGGCACTTATTAGTCGTTCTTACCGCACTATTCGTAATTCCATCGGTTGCCCAAGAGGTGCCGATGGATTACTCGTATTGTGGCTATCATTGTTCGGAACTGCCCATTCCATCAGCAAAGGTGGTCACCTATGTACAACCGTCAGGACAAGACGACGCACATACACTACAAGCTGCCATCAACTGGGTAAGCCAACAAAAGCCTGACAAGCAGACAGGACTGCGTGGTGCTGTACTACTCTCCGAAGGAACCTTTACAATCAGCGAACCCTTACGCATCCATACCAGTGGCATAATACTTCGTGGTTCAGGACGCGACAAGACTATTCTGGTGAAGAAAGGATATGATCGTGGTGCCCTTATATATATAGAAGGTACGCACGATATCATCGTGAAGGATACGTTTGCTGTGACCGACACCAAAGCCGGCTCTCTCACAATTAGTGTGCAGAACGGCTCTTCTCCCTTGAAGCCAGGTACTCGTATCACCATTTGGCGCCCATCCACTCCAGAGTGGATTGAGTCACTTGGCTGTTTGTCGTTTGGTGGTGGCAAGCGAATGGGCTACTGGGCATGGCATCCTGGCGATATCGACCTTCAATGGCATCGGCAGATTATGGCGAACAACGGCAGAGAATTGACGCTGGATGCTCCTATCACATCAACTATAGAGAGTCGATGGGGAGGTGCAAAAGCCATAGTCTATGAACAGGCTGGACTACTCAGTGAGAGTGGTGTAGAAAACCTTTCATTGGAATCAGACTATGACAAAACCCTACCGATGGACGAAAGCCACTGCTGGGATGGTGTCTATATCGCTGATGCTGAAAACTGTTGGGTACGCATGGTGAATTTCCGACATTTTGCTGGCTCGGCAGTAGTTATTCAGAAATCGGCTCAACAAATTACCATAGAGGATTGTCAGTCTTTTGATCCTATCTCAGAGATAGGTGGTTTGCGTCGTCGCACTTTCTTGACATTTGGCGAAAAGGTTCTCTTTCAACGCTGTTATTCTGAGCATGGAATCAACGATTTTGCTGTAGGACACACAGCTCCTGGTCCTAATGCCTTTGTGCAATGCGACAGCTATGAGTCGTTCGGTCCCAGCGGAGCCATATCCTCATGGGCACCAGGCATTCTTTTTGACATAGTGAACATTGATGGCAATGACATCGTGTTCAAGAATTGGGAGTTGGAGAAGTTCGGTGCCGGATGGGGCACAGCAAACAGCACCATGTGGCAATCAACAGCTGCTGGACTTTTCTGCTATTCACCTGACACGCTGAACCGCAACTATTCCCGTGGATGTTGGGGACAGGTAATGGGTGATGGCGAATATAGCGAGATGAATGAGCACGTCAAGCCCTATTCGCTGTTCGCTTCCCAACTGGAGAAGCGATTAGGGAAAGATGTATCAGCACAATGTCGTGTATTGGAACGCAACACCAATGCTTCGTCATCTCCTACTATCGAAGAAGCTATCCGTATGGCTGAAGAGGCTCTGAAGCCTCGTCTTACCCTCCAGCAATGGATTGACGCTGCCCATTTCGATGGGGATATAACTCCTACAAAGGCTTTTGCCAATAAGCCTAGTAACAATAGTCAAACTAGTAAAAACCATTACGCCATTAAAAATGCCTGGCTGACAAAAGATGGAGCAGTACTTGTCGGTGGTAAGCACCAAACCCCGTGGTGGAACGGGCGAACCACAGATGCATCGATGAAAAAGGCAAAGATAGCCTTGACACGCTTCGTACCAGGACAAGAGGGAACGGGTGGCACAGACCGTATAGATAGCGTGATTGCCAACATGCAACGCAACCACACACTTCTATTCAGTCAGAACTATGGCTTATGGACAGACCGTCGTCGTGATGACCATGAACGCATCCGCCGTAAGAACGGTGACGCATGGGCTCCTTTCTACGAGCAGCCCTTTGCCCGTGTGGGTATTAGTGGTCACACCACTCCACAAACCTCTTCACTCGCATGGGACGGTATGTCTAAATACGATTTGACGAAACAGAACAAATGGTATTTCTGGCGTCTGCAGCAGTTTGCAAAAAAGACCGAATCTATTGGCATGCTACTGAAGAACCAGCATTATTTCCAGCATAACATTCTGGAGGCGGGTGCTCATTGGGTGGATTGTCCCTGGCGAACAGCCAACAACGTGAATGAGACACCTTTCTTAGAGCCTGTCAACTTCACAGGTGACAAGCGTATCTTCACCGCCACCTTATTTTATGATATTACGAATCCCAAGCTACGTGAACTGCATCGCCAGTATATCCGCCAGTCGTTAGATGCCTTTAAGGGCCAGCCTAATGTCATCCATTCTATTGGTGAAGAGTTCACAGGGCCACTTCATTTCGTGCAATTCTGGCTTGACGTGATTGCTGAATGGGAAGCTGAGAACGGAAAAGTACTGGTTGATTTAGCCGTCAATAAAGACGTACAGGACGCTATCCTCAACGACCCCATTCGCTCTAAAGTCGTTGACATCATCGATATTGAGCAGTGGTTCTATCATAACAAAGGGGAATACGCCCCAGAAGGTGGAGTCAATATGGCCCAGCGACAGTATATGCGTAAGATCAGGACGGGAAGTGCCCGCTTTGAAGATGTCTATCGAGCTGTCAGCGAATACCGCACTAAATACGGTAAAGCCGTTATCTATTCTGCCCAGAAATATCCTGAGTTGGGATGGGCTTCCCTGATGGCAGGTGGCTCTTGTGCTGCCATACCCGTCAAAGACGAGGTGTTCCTACGCACCCTTTCCTCGATGAAACCGGAGAAAACAGAAGATTATTATCTACTAAAAAGTACTGAAGGCATGGTGGTTTATTTGCCACAAAATGGTGGACAAAACATCTCCTTACCCAGCAAGGACACCTATGTTTTATATCAAATAGACGAGCGGACAGGTCAATTAAGACGGATAAGCAACGTAAAAGATATTGTAAATTTAAAGGAAAAAGGCCTCTTCTGGATTAAGAAAAAATAAGATTTCAATGGGAAAAATCAACAAAATACCGATTTTTCCCATTTTTTTAACGGTTTTTTCTCGCGTAGTATTTGTTTTTTCCATACCTTTGCATCTGGAAACAAACTACTTAAAAACAAATCTAACTACTACTGCATGGCAAACAACCAACTTAAAGCTAGGACCCGAGAGCTCGTGACTGAGTTTTGCGCTGGTAACGATAGTGCTTTTGCTCAATTGTACGATCTCTATATCCAAATGCTGTTTAATTACGGTATGAAGATAACACAAGACCAAGAGTTGTTGAAGGATTGCATTCATGACGTCTTCATGAAGGTTTATAGCAAGCGTGGGGAGAAGAACAGCATAAATAATCTGGGCTCCTACCTGCTTATTTCGTTGAAAAACCGCCTGTTTGATGAGTTCCGTCGTCAGACCTTTACCACTGAAGATGCCGTAGAGGATTATGAATTTCGCTATTCTACCCCTGATGTGGAAAACGACTATCTCTACTCAGAGAAAGAACAGATGCAAAGTGCAAAGGTTGCCCACCTCATGAAAAACCTCACCCGTCGCCAGCGTCAGGCTATCACCTTATATTATTTAGAGCAGCGTAAATACGATGAGATTTGCCAGATTATGCAGATGAACTATCATTCTGTCCGCAACCTGATGCATAGAGGCATGCTAAAATTACGTGAGGCTGCCATATAATAATTGTCACTATATGATGACAATATAAACCTTTCTCCGTCCTAAATAAAAAGACGGATTACTTGAAACAAACTATTTACACCAAAGTTGACGATTTCTTGCGTGATGATGACTTCATCCGCTATGTTATAGATTCCTGTTCGGAAAAAGAATCCTATTGGGCTTCTTACCTGCAGGCAGCTCCGCATATCCGTTCTGCATACCTAAAAGCATGTCACATTCTCAACCATTTGGATGATTGTGAAATACTGTCACCAGAAGAAGTGGAATGCCTCAAGCAACGCATCATTCATTCCGCAAGCCTCCACTTCAGTTAAAACATCTGGCTGACGCGGCGGGTGCTATTCGCTAAAACATCTGGCTGACGCGGCGGATGCCATTCACCAAAACATCAATCTCCTCCTTTGTATTATAAAGGGCAAACGATGCCCTCACGGTGCCACTGATGCCCAAACGGTCCATCAAAGGCTGTGCGCAATGGTGTCCCGTACGAACAGCAACGCCCAAGCGGTCCAGAAGCGTTCCCATGTCCAAATGATGGATGTCACCTACGAGGAAAGAAACCACCGCATCCTTATGCTCAGCTTCCCCAAAGATGCGCATTCCGTCGATGGTCTTCAGCTGCTCCATGCAATAACGGGTCAGTTCCTGCTCGTGAGCCGTGATATTTTCGAGTCCAACAGAAGTGATATAGTCGATGGCAGTGGCAAGACCGTGAGTAGCCACATAGTCGGGAGTACCGGCCTCAAACTTAAAGGGCAGCCGCTCAAAAGTGGTCTTTTCCCACGTCACCTTATCAATCATTTCGCCGCCACCCTGATAAGGGGGTAATTTCTCCAGCCACTCTTCTTTTCCATAAAGCACACCGATACCTGTCGGTCCGTACATCTTATGTCCGCTGAAAGCAAAGAAGTCACAATCCATCGCCTGCACATCTACGCTGAAGTGTGGAGTGCTTTGGGCACCATCAACCAGCACGGGGATGTTGTGGGCATGAGCTGTCTTGATAATCTCCTCCACAGGATTCACCGTACCCAGTACATTGCTGACATGAGCCACACTGATGATTCTGGTCCTTTCCGAAATCAGCGATTCCAGCTGGTCCAAACACAATTCCCCCTCGTCGGTGATGGGAATATGTTTTACTATGATGCCGCGTTTCATAGCCTGCAGTTGCCACGAAACGATGTTGGAGTGGTGCTCCATATCAGTCACCAGCACCTCGTCACCCTCCTTCATCTGACTCTCGCAGAACGACGATGCCACCAGATTGATAGCTTCCGTAGTGCCACGGGTAAAGACTATCTCCTCTGTTTTGCGGGCATTGATGAATTTTCGTACTTTTTCACGGGCAGCCTCATGGAGGTCGGTAGCCTGCTGTGAGAGATAATGCACCCCGCGATGCACATTGGCATTCACGTTCAGGTATTCCTCACGCATGGCATCCAGCACGCAGAGCGGTTTCTGTGTGGTTGCTGCATTATCCAGATAAACCAGTGGCTTACCATATACCTCGCGGCTCAAAATCGGGAAATCCTGACGGACTTTATTGATATCGTACATTTTCACTATTCACTATTCACTATTCTTTGACCAAGGTCAAAGCGACCAGAGGTCGAGCGCACTTTTCACTTACAAAGCTTACATCCTTCACACTTGCTCAACTCACCACGGAACCGTTTCTCCACCAGGTAGTGCAGGCGGTCGCGCAGGGGTTCCAGTTCCATGTGGTCTATCACTTCGTTGATAAAGGCATTCTGCAACAACAGACGAGCCTCTTTCTTCGAGATACCACGCTGTTGCATATAGAACAGGGCGGCATCGTTCAGCTGTCCCACCGTAGAACCATGAGCGCATTTCACATCGTCGGCATATATCTCCAGCATGGGCTGGGTGTACATCCGGGCCTGCTTGGTGGCTGTCAGGTTCTGGTTGGTCATCTGCGACGTGGTTTTCTGCGCATCCTTCTTTACCAGCACCCGACCAGCGAAGGCTCCCGTTGCCTCATCGTCCAGCACATATTTATAGAGTTCGTTCGACGTGCAGTGTGACACATGATGCGTAATCAGCGTATTGTTATCGACATGCTGCTGCTTGTCAGCTATCACGCATCCGTTGCACGAGCATTCAGCCCCCTCGCCCACCAGGTCAAGGTTCAGTTTGTTGCGTGTCACACCATTATGCAGCGTGATGATATTATGGTTCACACGACTGTTAGCCTGTTGCTCGATATAGACGTTGCTGACACGCGTGCTCTTGTTGTGAGTCTCCTCCAGACAGTAGAGATCCAGCTTGGCATTCTCGCCCACATAAGCCTCTATGACCTGAGTAGCCAGGAAGCGGCGGTCGTCGGCAGCATGGTCACAGAACAGGAACTTTACTTCCGCACCCTCTTCCACGATGATGAGCACCCGACGGTTCACCATCAAATCGACATCCGAACGCAGGATATTGATAACCTGTATGGCGCGATCCACCACCACCCCCTTGGGCACATAGACGTAAAGCCCGTCCTGTGCCAGCATCGTGTTCAGGTCAGTCACGGCATCAGCATCCTTTGCTGCCAACCGGTTATAATATTCCGAAGAGGCAAACTCCTTGAGAGAGCCTAACACCACCCCTTCCGGCAGATGGCTGCGGTGTTCTACAGGATAAAAGCCGTCGTTCACCACAAAGTACAACGAGGTCGAGAGGTTGGGGACGTCGCACTTGAACGCTTTGTAAGGGTCAACGGGAATTTCCAGCCGGTTCAGGTTCAATCCGTAGTCGGGCTCAAAAATCTTGGCTATGTCCGTATATTTATAGCGCTCCACCTTCCGCGTGGGAAAACCACCCTGCTTAAAGCGCTCGAAGGCAGCGTCACGCTGTGCATTCATGACTTCCGACGAATGCTTGGAAATCATCTGGCGACACTGCTCATACAGCTCTATGTATTGCTTCTCGGAAGTCAATTTCTCACTTCTCATTTCTCATTTCTCATTTAGGACGAAGTCCGCCTTTATCCAATCATAGCCACGCTCCTGAATCTGCTTAGCCAACTCAGGACCTGCTGTCTTCACTATCTGACCCTTATACAACACATGTACCACGTCGGGGCGAATCATCTCCAACAGGCGGTCGTAGTGAGTAATGACGATACACGACGTCTCGGGAGTCTTCAGTTTATTCACGCCCTCGGCCACGATGCGCATGGCATCGACATCCAGTCCCGAGTCCGTCTCGTCAAGTATGGACAACTTCGGTTCGAGCATAGCCATCTGGAATATCTCGTTACGCTTCTTTTCGCCACCGCTGAATCCCTCGTTCACGCTGCGCCCTGCCAGCTTATTGTCCAACTCCACAATCTTCTGCTTCTCGCGCATCAGCTTGATGAAGTCACCGGCTTTCAGTTCGGGCAATCCCATATACTTGCGTTTCTCGTTGATGGCAGCCTTCATGAAGTTGGTCATCGACACTCCGGGTATCTCCACGGGATACTGAAACGAGAGGAAGAGTCCCTCGTGCGCCCTATCCTCAGGTTTCATCTCCAATAGATTCTTTCCATTGAAGTATGCCTCGCCCTCCGTAACCTCATAGAGAGGATTGCCCACAAGCACTGCGCTAAGTGTGGATTTTCCCGAGCCGTTAGGTCCCATAATGGCATGCGTCTCACCCTCCTTGATGGTCAGATTGATACCCCTTAATATCTCTTTGTCGCCAATCCTGGCGTGCAGGTTTCTTACTTCTAACATACAATTTTTTCTATTATTGCGTGCAAAGGTACAACTTTTACTTGAGAAAAGCAAAAATACCAGTTACGGATTCATTACAGGAATGCATAGCGGCAGATGAACAGGACGGCGAGCAGGATGGTTGCCCAGTTCATGTTGTTACGCTCGTCTGCGTCCTTGAAGGTTCCGGACAGCAGGTGTATCAAGACGTATGAGATGACACCCATCAGGATGCCGTCGGATATGCTGTAGGTAAGCGGCATGAGCACGATGCATACGAAGCAGGGAATGGCCGTTACGTAGTTGGAGAAATCAACCTTACGGATGTCGTGCATCATCATCACGCCCACCAGGATGAGCGCTGCTGCCGTAGCCTGTGCCGGGATGGCAAGGAACAGTGGTGCGAAGAGCAATGCTACGGCAAAGCAGATGGCGGTAGTAAGACTGGTCACGCCAGAGCGTCCGCCCACATTGACACCCGAGGCGCTCTCTACGTAGGTTGTCACCGTCGATGTACCGAGCATGGCACCCACCGTCGTTCCGATGGCGTCAGCCATGAAGGCCTGGTTCAGGTTCTTCACGTTGCCGTTGTCGTCCACCATGCCGGCGCGGTTTGACACGCCAATCAGCGTTCCGATGGTGTCGAACATGTCGATAAACAGGAAGGTGAGCACCACTACGACCATATCGACCGTGAATATGTTGTGCCACTCAAACTGCATGAAGATGGGGCTGATGGACGGCGGTGCCGACATGATGCCCGAATAATTGGTGACGCCCAGTGGAATGCCCACGAGGGTGGTCACCAGTATGCCGATGAGCAGTGAGCCCGTAACGCCCCTCACCAGCAGCGCCGCGGTCAGTATGATGCCGAAGATGCTCAGCAGCACAGCCGTGTCGTGCAGGTTGCCCAGTGTGATGAACGTCGATTCCGACGAGGTGACGATTCCAGCACCCTTCAGTCCCACAAAGGCGATGAACAGTCCGATGCCAGGGCTGATGGCACGGCGCAAAATCAGCGGGATGGCGTTCACGATATGCTGGCGCAGCCCCGTCAGCGTCAGCAGGATGAATATAATACCCTCAATCATGACGGCAGTCAGTGCGAACTGCCACGAATAACCCATTGTCAGCACCACGGTGAAGGCGAAGAATGCGTTCAGTCCCATGCCCGGCGCCAGGGCGAAGGGCAGCTTGGCATAGACGGCCATCACCAGCGTGGCCACCACCGCCGAAATACACGTTGTGGTAAACACGGCACCGGCGTCCATGCCCGTCACCGACAGGATGCTGGGATTGACAGCCAGAATATAAGCCATTGTCAGGAAAGTGGTAATGCCACCAATCACCTCCTTGCGCAAAGTCATTGTGGAGGAATCGAATCCGAAAAGTTTCTCTAACATAGTATTTTATTGTTTGATTTATTTTTCCGCACAAAGGTACAGACTTTTTTACTGTTTTCCAAATAATCTGCCTTAATCTTCGCTATTTCTCTAGGACCATTGTCGTCGCAGAAGCTCCGCCGAGGATGCGCTCAGTTGCTCAATCGGGTGCGCTCAGTTGCTCAATCGGGTGCACTCAGTTACTCAATCGGGTGCACTCACCCGGAAACTTCCATCATAGTGTTTTTTCATAAAAATCTCCCTGCACGTCGCAGTGCAGGGAGATTAACTTGTTATCATGTCACAGGGTGCACATCGGGTCGCCCCGTGTGGCACGTAATAATTGTCTATTTCGCCACGATGAAATGGGGTGTCGTGTCTATGGAGATAAGGCCGTTGTTACGCCGGGCTTCCTCGGTAAGGATGCGCACCGCATTCTCGTTGTCCACATGGTCCTTGCTCTTCAGCCGCGCCGTGTTGTTCCACTTCACCAGGGGGTTATGCCGTCCCGTTGCCTTATCGACACGGTCGCCGGTGGCAACAAACTGGCTGACGGCCACACGGACGGTGCGCTCCGGCCATCCCTCCGTCCAACGCCCGTCGGCATAGATGGTAGTGCCGTCCTTCACCATCGAGCGCAGCGTATAGCTCTCGTCGGCATTCACGGTGATATAGCAGTCGATGCCCACCATCCGCGACAGAAGCATGGCACCCGTCTTGGTCATCGCATATTCCATCAGTTGCAGCAGGTCGGCATAGGTGATCTCATAGACATAGATAAGGTTGTCGAAGGGGAACATCTCGTAGATATTCGACACGGTGATGTCGCGCGTCTTAGCTCCGTGCAGGGGGAATGCCGTCCGCACTCCGCCATTGTTCACGAAGCCGATGTCGGCATTTCCAATGCGGCGCACCAGGTCGCTCATCCAGTTACCCATCGCAGAGGCCCTTCCGCCACTGCCTGGAAGCGCCAGACTGTCGTCCACATTGTTATAATTGCGCACCAGGCTGACGTTGATATGTCCTATCACCCTCTCGAGCATAGGACGGATGTAGCTGACAGCACTGTCCGATAGCGCCACGATGTCAGCTTCCAGGTCGTCGACATTCTCGCCCGGAGCAGTATGGGTGTCGCGAAGCTTATCTACAATCTCGTTCCGGCAGTTACCGGTATGTGCAAACGTCACCTTCCCCTTGCCGTCGGCATGGAACATCAGCTCGGCATAGGAATACGACAGACCATTGGCCCTGCCCTGCAGATAAGGGAGACCCCATGCCGTAGTGTCACACAGGTTCATGTGGCTATGACCGCCCAGCACCAGGTCGAACGCTGTCTGCTCGCCCAGCTCCTCGGCAGCCTCCTTAGCCACCCCGTGAACCAGCAGCACCGTGGCGTCGCAGAGGCCGTTGCGCTCCAACGAGTCGGCCAGCGCGTTCACCCGTGCAAAGTCTATGCGGACCTCGTAGCCCTTGTCGGCAAACTGGTGGGTTAACATGCTCTTGGCATAGTAGTGAGCCATGCCCACAACGCCAACCCTCACCCCCAAGCGGTGACCGTCGCCACTGCTGGCCGTCTTGTCAACGACAATATAGTCGCGAGTGGTATTCGTACGCTTGCCATGACGATACAGATTGGCACAAAGCACGGGAACCGCATTGTCGCTCCGCTGTCCGCCATACTCATAGCCCAACAGCGTGGCATCGTCGTCAACCATCGTCTCAAAGCCCCAGTCGAACTCATGATTACCCAGCGCCACGGCGTCGTAGCCCATCCGGTCGAGCGCCACATACATAGGCTCGCCACGACGGATGTTCGACAGCACCGTGCCCTGGTAGATGTCGCCGCCATCCAGCAGCAACAACCGCTTTTTGTCATAGTCGGCACCACGCCCGCGGATGTCGTTCGCCTTGTCGGCAATATACGCCAGACGGTAGTGGTTAGTACCCGACGACGTGTTCACCAACGACCCGTGCAGGTCTGTCGTCTCGATGACGGGCAGGGAATAATAGCCTGCCGGAACCACCGACTGGCCACGCTGCAGATGACGGCTGGAAGAACAGGCTGCCACCAAGAGCAGTGCCGAAATCATGCAGACCCATTGTCTGACGCTGACTTGAAAACTATGCATAAACCTTTACATGGAGAAAATCTTCTTGCCCTCGAAGTAGGTGGCTGTAGGCTTGGTGGCGTGGATCTCCATCACGGGACAGGTCAGCACATCCTGGTTCAGCAGCAGGAAGTCGGCATACTTGCCGGTCTTGATGCTGCCGCGCTCGTTCTCGATGAACATCTGCTTGGCGCAGTTGATGGTCATGGCGGTGAGGGTCTGCTCGCGGGTGGCTAGTTCCTCAGGCCACCAAGGCGTGCCATTCTCAGACCAGAGCACACCCGTTACGGCTATCTCCATGATGCCGAAGGGGTCGTCAGGACTGCCACTCGTTGCAGGATAGTCGGAGTGGATGCTCACGGGGATATTATAGTCGAAGAACGACTTGAAGGGATAAGACTTGTCCTCCATGCCTGCAGGAACCATGGTCTTCAGCACCTCAGGTGCACCAGTTGGCATGTGATGCCATGTCACACCCGAGGTGACATAGATGTTGTGCTCTGCCATGCGCTTATAATCCTCATCATTGACGTTGCGCACATGTACCAGCGTGTTGCGCATCTCATCCTGTCCACCGTTGACGAAAGCATTGACAACCTGATGGACACCCTTGTTTCCCATGACGTGTATGTGGATGGTCAGCCCCTGGGCATTAGCCTTGCGCGTCAGCTCGGTCACTTCCTCTTCCGTCCAGTTGGCAATGCCTTGGTGACCGTCGGGATAGAGCGGATCCACAATGGCCGTACCAGCTTCTACTCCACCGTCGAAGAGCAGCTTGATCCATCGGGGCAAGACGCGCTTGGAAGCGAACTTCTTGGCATCGACCGCCCTGGCCAGTGCCTCGTCCATATCCATCCAGCTCTCTATCTCGTAGGGCAAGCCCACGACAAAGTGCAACTTGCCTTCCTTGTCCATCTGCTGGCAAGCTTGGTAGTAATTGGTGTTTACGAAATAGTTGCCCCAACCACCGTGATACATGGTGTAACCTACTGATGCCATATATTGGGAGATTTCATCCAAATTAGACAGTGCCCTGTCGAGGGTATAGAGATTGTCGTTATCTAGGAAGGAGCGCAAATAGGTCTGTGCCTGTTCCTTCATCAGACCAGTAGGCATACCGTTGGCATCTACCACAATCTCGCCACCGCGTAATGTGGTCTTGCCGGCTGTGCCGTCCTCCTTGATGATGCCAGCCTTTTTCAGCAAGATTGTGTTACCCAGTGCTTTGTGGCATTCCTCGTCCAACAAATAGATGGGGATATCACTGCAGATGGCATCCAGATCCTCACGAGTAGGCAGAGGGTCGAGACTCTGGAGGCGCCAGCCTTGTCCGAAGATGGAGGTAGCCCCTTCTGCCTTTGCTTTCTTGACAGCTTCGGGAAGAATCTCCTTCAGCAATTTCTCTGAGGTAACATCCAGTCCTATCATCGTGCCGATGGTCTTCAGCGCATAGCCCAGCATGTAATGGGAATGGCCGTTGCCGCAGCCAGGCATCACAAGTCCCTTGCCGGTATAATCAATCACCTCCGTCTTGCCATTCACGATATACTGCTCGGCGCCCTTCTTATCACCTACATAGACGTACTTGCCGTCCTTCACGGCAAAGGCTTCCGCCATCTGGTAGTTCTCCGACGTGAAAATCTTGCCAATGACCACCAGGTCGGCACCGCTCTTTTCGTCCTTACCAGGATTGTCACTCACCGCACAGCCGGAAAGCATGCCCATTGCGAGTACAACACTCAGCACTGCGATACAGGATAGCATCTTCCCGATACGCTTGCAAATTGTCTGTTTCATAATTCTTTGTTTGTTATTAATATATAATGTAATTTATGCCTTATAGACCTCCTCGCCGTCAATGACGGTAGCAACGATGTTGGCCTGAGCCACCTTCTCGATGTCGTCGTGCAGGAAGTCGCAGTCATAGACCGTCATATTGGCAATCTTTCCGAACTCGATAGAGCCCATGCGATGCTCCTGACGGAACTGGCGAGCCACATTGATGGTCATAGCACGCAACGACTGCTCGCGGGTGATGGCCTCCTTGGTATTGCGACGCGTGTCTCCCGCCACCACGAACTGAGGATAGCCCCGCCTTTCAGCGGTGTAAATGCTAAGCTTGACATCCATCATCGGGGAAACGGGATAGTCGGAGTGGAACACCACGTTGGCACCAGCATCATAGAACGACTTGATGGGATAAGCACTGTCAGCCATTTCCTGACCCACCGACGATACCTCTTGTTCGTAATTGCCCGCCAACTTACCCGACCACAGAGGAGGAACGGCAGGAATAGTGCCGGTTGCCGCCATGCGGCGGATATCCTCGTCGGTAACATATTGCAGGTGTGCCAGAATGTTGCGCTGGTCTTTGTCGCCGGTAATCTTCTCGGCATCCTCAATGCAGTCCAGCATGAAGTGGGTAGCACCGTTCCCTACGGAGTGGGCATGGACGGAGAGCCCCTCCTTGTCAGCCTCAGCAATCAGCTCAACCATCTTGTCGTGGTTGTTGAAGCGTTCCACACCGTGATAGCCAGGCTGATTGTCATAATCCTTGAGCAGCCAAGCAGTGTGGGCTTCGGTTACACCGTCCAACAACACTTTCAGACCAATGATTTTGTAATACTCGTGACTGTATTTTGCACGAATAGCAGCCACGTTAGCCACTTCTGCCTTCGGGTCTTCAGCATTGTCGGCAATAATCACATTGGCGTATGTGCGCAGCTTCAGCTTGCCTTCCTGCTCCAGCTCATAGTAAGCCTCAGCCTCAGGGAAACGAAGGTCATCGCCAGCAAAGGCAGTGGCAGTAAGTCCGCTTGCGATGGCAAAGTCCTGCCACGCCAAGATATAGCTCTTAGCTTCCTCAACCGTCACCGGCACCTCATGAATGACCTTGAAGGCAGGCCCCTCGCAGAGATAGCCAGTCGGTTCCCCTTTTTCGTCCACATATACCAGGTCGTAGCCATATTCCTTGGCGCGCTGGGCATCGATGCCAGCCCATTCCAGCGCCTTGGTGTTGAGCAGACAGGAATGAGCGTCGGCAGAATTCATGATAAAGGGCTTGTCGGGACATATCTCATCGAGGTATGCCTTCGTGACTGGTTCCTCATTGGGAATCCATCCGGCAGCCATATAGATTTGACGTTGAGGATTCTTGGCAATGAACTCCTTTATAATCTCCCGGTATTTAGCATAGTCGGTCTTTAACCCCACTTGGGCAAGGTTAGCCTGTCCGATGGCCCGATAACCGGCAAAGACGCCGTGGGCATGAGCCTCTATGAAGCCAGGATAGATGAAGTTATCACCATAGTCCATCACCTTTGCATCCTTACCGGCAAGCCGTTTCGCTTCCTCCACGCCACCGATATAGGCAAAGACGCCGTTCTTTACTACCGCAGCCTTGGCATAAGGCCGTTTCTCATCCATCGTAATGATGTTGCCGAGAATAATTGTCTGCTTCATTTCTTTCTTCTTTTTGGTTTGACTCGCGAAAGATGTAGTATTCTTTGTTGGATGTCTTATTTGGAATACACCTTCTTTCCCTCGAAGTAAGTGGCGGTGGGCTTGGCAGCGTGAATCTCCGTGACCGGGCAGGAAAGCACGTCCTTGTCAACAAGCAGGAAGTCGGCATACTTGCCCTCCTTGATGCTGCCACGCTCGTTCTCCAGAAACATCTGCCTGGCTACGTTGATGGTCAGGGCGGTGATGGCCTGCTCGCGGGAGAGGCAGTCTTCCGTCCACCAGGGTTTTCCCACTTCGCCATAAAAATCACCC
>ODAJ012145907.1_pt1 | contig 17248 bp, 10 predicted proteins | sample 1539241 | NCBI WGS metagenome assembly ODAJ01 (sample SAMN02144231, study PRJEB22623) | gut metagenome | biome: sheep rumen | host: Ovis aries | place: New Zealand
TTCCAACGGATACTACACGTTCACGCCTGACGTCTACGCGGGCGACGTCCTGAAGCCCGGCATCACGTACAACTGGCGCGTCACCATGCTCAACGCGAAGTACAAGGACTTCGCCTGGAGCACGGAGAATCCGACATTCTACGTCGCGACCTCCGCCGCCAGCGAAGCCTACGGCTCCGTGCCCGTCGCGGTGAAGTACTACGGTCCGTCCCTCTCCTCCGGCTCGATCCGCGTCGAGGCGTTCACGAATCCGGACTTCTCCGGCGACCCCGTCGCGCGTGCGACCGTCGCGTCCACGGCGGGCGTCCAGACGTTCAACGCGCCGCACACGGCCAACGCGACGCTGCTCGGACTCCAGCCCGGCACGTACTACATCCGCGCCTACGTCGATTCGTCGACCTACGGCAGGGGACGCCATCGCGACTACTTCGAGCCGTGGGGCTATCTCTGCGCACGCGCCGACGACAGGTCGGCGCCCATGAAGCCGCTTGCGGTGACGATCGGCGACGAAGTCGAGACGCTCAAGACGGTGACGGTCTACATCGAGGACGTCGACACCAACGGCAACAACACGCCCGACCTCTACGAGATGGACGGCAACGGCGGCTCGCTCCACAGCGGCACGGCCGGCAGCTACACGACGATCGCCGGCGGCATCGCCGTCAACAAGGCGCTCGCGAACCTCACGGCGACCGGCACTGCGGCGTCGCACAGGAACGGCGTCACGACCGCCGTCGCGGCGAAGCTCTCGTCCGCCGCGTACCAGTCGATGGTCTTCCAGGGCGAGCCCGTCGAGCCGGAGGTCGTGGACGGAACGCTCGCCGTGACGGCGCTCTCGCTCGACCAGGACGCGAAGACGGTGACGCTCGTCGTCGACGCCGAGACGAAGACTTCGCTCGACGGCACTGCGGCGGCCGCGCTCTACGAGCTGCCCAGGAACGCGGCGGTCACGCTCGCCGTCTGGCAGAAGAGGTCGCTCGAGGAAGACTGGAGCGCCGAGCCCGTCGCGACCAAGGAGGTCACGCTGGGCGGCGATGCGGCATCCGTCGTCGTGGACCTCGGCGACGACGTCGACCTCTCGAGCGGATTCTACAAGGTGACGATTGTCGAATGACAGGAAGGAAAAGACAGGAGCTAAAGGCAGGCGAAACATGAAAAGGCAGATAAGAAAAGTACTGGTGATCAATTCGGGCTCGAGCTCGCTCAAGTACCAGCTCTTCGACATGAAGAAGGGCGAGCGGATCGCGAAGGGCCTGGTGGAGAGGATCGGCTGCGGCGGACCGAAGGACCATACCGAGGCCCTCGGGAAGGTCGTGGTCGACCTCGGGTATCCGAAGGACATCGACGCGATCGGACACCGCGTCCTCCACGGCGGAGAGGTGTTCAAGGATTCCGTCAGGGTCACCGCCCGGCAGATGAAGAACATGGAGAAGCTCGTCAAGTTCGGTCCTCTCCACATGCCCGCCAACCTCGGCGGGATCAAGGCGTGCGAACGCATCTTCAAGGGCGTTCCGAACGTCGCCGTCTTCGACACCGCCTTTCACCAGACGATGCCGGACTGCGCGGCGATGTACGCGATCGACCCGAAGTACTACAGGAAGATGGGCATCCGCAAGTACGGCTTCCACGGGACGAGCCACAAGTTCATCGTCCAGGAGGCCGCGAAGTTCCTGAAGAAGCCCGTCTCGAGGGTGAACCTCGTCACGTGCCACATGGGCAACGGATCCTCGCTCGCCGCCGTGAAGAACGGCGAGTGCGTCGACACCTCGATGGGCCTCACGCCCCTGGCCGGAATGGTGATGGGGACGCGCTGCGGCGACATAGACGCCGCGGCGGTGCTCGCGATCATGGAGGCGGAGAAGCTCTCGCCGGCGCAGATGGACACGCTCCTCAACAAGAGGTCCGGACTCCTCGCCCTCACCGGCAGCTCCGACTGCCGCGACATATGCGCTGCGGCGGACAGGGGAGACGCGAGGGCGGAACTCGCCCTCGAGATGCTCGCCTACAGGACGGCGTTCTACATCGGCGGCTACAATACCATCGTGGGCGGTGCCGACGCGATCGTGATGACGGGCGGCATCGGCGAGAACTCCACGGAGGTTCGCGAGCGGATCGTCAACCGCCTCGGCGCGCTTGGAATCAGGCTCGACAGGAAGGCGAACGCGAAGGCGCGCGGCGTCGTCGCGACGATTTCCGCGAAGGGATCGAAGATTCCGGTCGTCGTGATCCCGACGAACGAGGAGCTCGCGATCGCCCAGGACACGGTAAGGGTGCTCGGGTAGGCGAAGGAGGCAGGGAATATGAACGCAATAGAATCGATAATCAAGAAGGCCTCGGCACTGAACCGCAAGGTTGTCCTGCCCGAGGGAATGGATGCGCGCGTCGTCACGGCGGCATGCGCGTGCGTGGACCGCAAGATCGCGACTCCGGTAGTCCTCGGCACTCCCGAGGAGATAGCCGTCGCGGAGGCGTCGGCCGGACTCAGCCTCGCCGCGCGCGGAATCAGGACGATCGACTACACGAAGGGCGACGCCGAGCTCGAGGAGGCGTATCTCGAGGCGTGGAACGCGAAGGAATCCAGGAAGCCGCCGGAGAAGCAGAAGATCATCGACCTCGCCGGCGCGCAGAAGATCCTGCGGACGAAGCGCATCTACTTCGGCGGCATGATGGTGAAGCTCGGCCGGGTCGACGGACTCGTCGCGGGTTCCATCGCCTCGACGGGCGACATGCTTCGCGCCGCGTTCCACACGCTCGGCACGCAGAAGGGCGTCAAGACCGCGAGCTCCTGCTTCATCCTCGACCTCAAGGCCCCGACTCCGGCCGGCGACAGCGTGATCGCGTTCGGCGACTGCGCCGTCATACCCAATCCGACGGCCGAGCAGCTCGTCGACATCGGTCTCGCCACCGCCGCGACCTACCGCGACCTCACCGGCAGCGAGCCGCGCGTGGCGTACCTTTCGTACTCTACGAAGGGGTCCGCCGCAGGCGACCTCGTCGAAAAGGTGCAGAAGGCCGTGGAGCTCGCGAAGCCGAAGTTCGCCGAGGCCGGAATAAGGATGGACGGCGAGATGCAGTTCGACGCCGCGATCGTTCCGTCGGTCGGCGAGCTCAAGAATCCGTCCGGAGAGATCAAGGGCAACGCGAACGTCTTCATCTTCCCCGACCTCCAGGCCGGGAACATCGGATACAAGATCGCGCAGCGCCTCGGCGGCGCGACCGCGATCGGTCCGAACCTCCAGGGACTCGCCAAGGCGATGAACGACCTGTCGCGCGGATGCTCGGCCGAGGACATCGTCGGGACGATCTGCGTGACACTGCTGCAGTCCACGACAAAGTGACGGAAGAAGACCAGCTTCGACGCGCGCGCGAGGTCTTCGACATAGAGATCGGAGGCCTCGAGAAGACGCGGGATTCGCTCGGCAGGGGATTTGCCGACGCGATCGCGCTCATGCTCGGATGCGTGCGCGCCGACGGCATCATCGTCGTGACGGGCGTCGGGAAGAATCTGGCCGTCGCGGAGAAGATGAGCGCGATATTCGCCTCGACCGGGACGCGCTCGATAGTGCTGAATCCGGTGCAGGCGATGCACGGCGACCTGGGCATGGTCGCTTCGCGCGACGTCCTTGTCGCCCTCAGCTTCTCCGGAGAGTCCGACGAGATACTCCGTCTCATACCCGCCATCCGCCGGCACGGCCTCAAGGTGATCGCGCTTACCGGCAGGACCGACTCCACGCTGGCGAAGATGGCCGACGTGACCGTTCCGATTCCGTGCGGCCGCGAGGCCTGTCCCTTCGGCATGGCGCCGACGAATTCCACCACCGCCACGATGGCGATGGGCGACGCGATGGCGATGGTCATGATCGACGAGATGTCCTTCGACGTGGAGCGCTACGCCATGAACCATCCGGCCGGCGCCATCGGGCGCGCGCTGGTGCTGAAGGTCGCGGACGTCATGAGAACCGGCGAGAGGTGCGCCGCGATCGGTCCGGACACGACGGTGATGAACGCGCTCCTCGCCATGACCAGGGCGAAGGCGGGCTCGGCGGTCGTGACGGACGCCGCGGGGAGGCTTCTCGGCATCTTCACCGACGGCGACTTCCGCAGGCTCGTGAGCGAGAAGGGGTCCGCCGAAGTGCTGACCGACGCGGTCGGGACGCACATGACGAAGAATCCGCTCTTTGTGAAATCGGACGCGTACGCATCGGAAATCCTGAGGATATTCGAGCGTCGTCACATAGACGACCTGCCCGTGACGGACGCATCCGGCCGCGTGGTGGGACTGGTCGACATACAGGACCTCCCGAAGATGAAGGTTCTGTGAAATCAAGCCAGCCCTTGCAAAACACAATAAAAAACGATAAAATCTGAAACTGTCGAAAAAAGGAGGACTGAAATGAAGAGACTCGTTGCCCTTGCGATCATCGCCGCCGCCGTTGTCGCCATGGCCGTTCCCACCCCCCGCCGCACCGCTGGAGCGGGAGCGAGCATCACCAGGGGCCGCCCCGCGGCGAAGCCCGCAGCGGACGGCGAGGAGCCGGTCGATCCGCTGTCTCTCAAGGTGACGATCGACCAGTTCCCGCGGCTCGGCCGCCAGTCCACGCTTCCGGCCCCCTCCGTCGCCGGAGGCTCCATTCTCGGGCGCTGCTACACGAAGCCGCGCAGCTGGATCGTGCTAGAGGCGAAGTACCAGACCTACGCGAAGTTCCACGACCAGCTCACGTTCACGTGGCATGTCCTCCTGGATTCGAAGTCCGCCACGGAGAACAAGGGCAACAGGCTCGGCCTTCCTCCGTATTCGTACTTCACCCAGTCGGTCACCTACCAGAACATCCCGCAGGGCTCCCATGCGGCGTCCGTCTGCCTGCATCCCTCCTACCTCGAGCTCTACGGCGAGCCCAAGGCCATCGGGATTGTCATCACCAATGCGAAGGGCGAGGTCATCGCCGGCGACTGCGAGAGCGAAATCAAGGGCGTGCCGACCCATCCGAAGTCGCTTGACGAGGCCTTCTGGAACAACAACGACATCATGAACGCGAACCAGGCGAACGGCGATCCCATGGTTGCGCGCCGCCAGGGTCTCGTGGACCGCTCCAAGACGATTTGGGCGCTTGTGAATCCGAACGACTACGAAATGGTGGTCCAGTAATGTCAAAGAAGATCCTCACACTCAACATCGGCGCGTCGACCGTCGAGCTGGCGGAGTACGAACTCGGCGGCTCGTCCGTCAGGCTGGTGAACTACGGGACGGCCGCGCTGGCCGCGCCCCTCGACTCGGGCGATGCCGAGACGATCCTCGGTCCGGCCCTGATGGAGATAGTCCGCGAGAAGGGCATCCGTCCGGGCAGGGTCGCGGTTTCGATATCCGGCCAGATGGCGTTCCCCAGGCTCGCCGCGATTCCGATGGCCGGCAGCGACCAGGACCGCTTCGAGCAGCTGGTCCGCTACGAGATCGAGCAGAACGTGCCGTTCCCGATCGACGAGATGGTCTGCGACAGGCAGGTGCTCGGCGACACCGAAAACGGCGACAAGTCGGTTCTCATCGTCGCGGCGAAGGTCGACCAGGTGGAGGCCATCACCGGCGCGCTGACGTCCGCCGGCTTCTCGCCGGAGATCATAGGCGTCGCGCCGTTCTCCGTGGTCAACGCGCTCCGCGCGGGCAGGGAGGACGACGGCTCGTGCACGATCATCCTCGACATCGGCGCCAAGACGACCTCGCTCGTCATCTCCGAGGGCGAGAAGTTCTACAACCGCTCGATTCCCGTCGCCGGCAACGCGATAACCAAGGAAATCGCGCAGACCCTGGGCTGCACGATGGAGGAGGCCGAGCAGTACAAGGTCGAAAACGCGTACGTGTCCGTCGGCGGAGTCGTCGAGGACGAGGACGAGACGCGCGAAAGCGTGGCGAAGGTCTGCCGCGCGGTGATGACGAGGCTCAACGCGGAGATTTCGCGGTCCATAAACTTCTACCGCAGCCAGCAGGGCGGCGGGGTTCCCACCAGGCTCTACCTGACCGGCGGAACGTCCGTCATGCCGCAGCTTGCGGAATTCTTCGGCGAGGCGCTCGGAATCGAGGTGGAGCCCCTCAATCCGTTCGAATCCGTCGATGTGGATCCCTCCATCGACGCCGATGCGCTCTCGGCCGACACGGCGCTTCTCGCGGCCACGGCCGGCCTTGCAATGCAGGCGGGCGGATTCGCGGCCATCAACGTCAACCTGATGCCGCAGTCGATTCTCGCGGCCAAGGCGGAGGTGGCGAGGATTCCGTTCGTCGCCATCGGCGCCGTCGGACTCGTCGCGGCCGCGGCGGTCTGGCTTTTCGCCGCGCTCGGCAGGACATCCGAGGTGGAGTCGCTCCTTGAGCCGGCCATGGAAAGGGCGAGTTCGGCAAAGGCGACGAAGAGCGCGTGCGACGCGGCGTGGAAGGACTACGTCGCGGCGACCAACGAGGCGACGCGCCTCGAGGCCGAACTGAAAAGGCGCGATGCGGCGCTGAGGCACATGGAGACGGTCCGCGTCTGCATGGATCCGCACATCTGGATCGCGTCGTGGATCGACACGCCCGAAAAGCGCGTCGTGGAGGACGTGCCGGCGCGCGGACGAATTCCGGCGCAGACGCACGAGGAGATCGTCAGCACGACAAGGATCACCTTCCGCTGCTGGGCCGACGAGCAGGAGGCCATCGGATCGGCCTTCCGCGAATACGCGAAGGAGAAGGAGGAAAGGGGCGAGAAGGTGGAGTGCGACGTGGACACCACGGCCAAGTCTCCGCTTGAAATCGTGAAATACCGCCTGGCCGCGACGGGCAGGTGCGAAATCCTCTCGGACAGCCAGCGCAACCTGGGTCCGGGCGACTCGCTCCTCCAGTTCTCGGTGAGCGTCAAGTTCAAGGAGGCTCCGCGCAAATGAACAAGAACCAGCTTACTATGGCGATAACGGGCGGAGCGGCCGTGCTGGCGACGCTCGTCATGGCGTATTTCATCAACTCGACCGGCGCGACGCGGGAGGATGCGATCGGCGATCTCGAGACGCAGAAGGGCATCTTCAACCAGAATCGCAACGCGAGCCGCGACGAGGAGAAGGCCGTGAGGGCGAACGTGTCGGCGCTGAGGGACTGGATGTCCGCCGCGACCGACCTGGCCGCCTCGGTGACCGGAGCGATGGCGAAGGTCGACATGGACCTCAGCGCCTCGGTGTTCAAGTCCAGGATGCTCGACGACGTCCGCCGCTACCAGAAGCTCCCGGCGGACACGAAGATGAAGTTCGTGGCGGAGGGCGACGCGCCGATCGACCAGACGTTCCCGGACTTCAAGGACTACATCATCCGCAACTCGATGCCGGAGGCGCCGGAGCTGCGCCGCCGCTGGGCCGAGATATGCCTCGTCCTCGACACCCTTGTCCAGTGCGGCGCCGAGAGTCTCGTTTCCGTGAAGGTCGACACGCCCGCGCCCGTCCGGGAGGATCCCGCCGCCCGTCGCGTTTCGGCCCCTTCGCCCGCACCCTCGTTCAAGGTCGATGCGGAGAAGTACACGTTCGTGTTCCTGGCTCGCCAGGACGCGCTGGTGAGGGCGCTCAACGCGCTGGCGACTGTCGACAGGTTCATCTCCGTCGACGCGCTCTCCTTCGTGCAGGATCCCGATCCGCTGGTGGCGGTTCTCGGCGGATCCAGCAAGGACAAGGATGAGAAGGCCGGCAGACACGGAGGTCGGCGTCGCCACGGAGCCGCATCCGAGCCCGAGCCGATGACCGAGGAGGAAAAGGCCGCGGAGAAGCTTCGCTCCGGAACGGTGACCAATCCGGCCGATCCGCTCGCATACACTCCATTCAAGGTTACGATGTCCCTGTCGACGCTGGCTGTCGGCGGCGGTTCCGGCAAGGAGGACGCGAAATGAGTCTAAAGAACGGAAATTTCTTCCAGGCGCACTGGGATTGGCTCGTGGCGCTTGCGGGCGTGGCGCTTGCCGCTGCGTCGGTCGTCGTCAATTTCGTCCTTCCGGGCGAGGAGGACGAGGAGATTGTCGGCCTTAACGGACAGATGCAGGGCAAGGATGTCGACGCCGTCGACATGGCTCCGTACTCCGCCGCGACGGCTGCCTTCGGCAATCCGTTCCAGGTCGTGGAGATCCCCGGCGATCAGGCCAGCTTCCTTGCGCCGGGCGTGAGGGTCTTCTGCAGGCCCGCTGACGGAACGAAGGGCTGCGGCAAGCCGATACCGTTCCCCGTCGACAAGTGTCCCTACTGCGCCGCTTCCCAGAAGGAGGAGGAGAAGCCGACCGAGGATCACGACGGAGACGGACTTACGGACGAGTGGGAACAGAAGTTCGGCCTTGATCCGAAGGATCCCGCCGATGCCGGCTCCGACCTCGACGAGGACGGCTTTACGAACCTTGAGGAGTTCCAGGCCGGGACCGATCCCAAGGATCCGAAGTCCCACCCCGACTACCTCGCCTCGTTTGCGGTCGACCCGAAGCTCAACCAGCGTTTCACGACGCTCACGTTCGTGCGCTCCACCAAGACGCCCAACGGACGGAGGCTCTACTTCAAGGATTCGCGCTTCGCCAAGCAGTTCAACAGCGGAAACTTCTCGGTATTCGAGGGCGAGGACATCAAGGACGTCAACCCAATGACCAAGAAGGCCATCGACACGGGATTCACCGCGAAGAAGTTCGAGGAGAAGCACGAGAAGGCCAAGATATCCGGCAGCAACGTTACCAAGGACATTGATGTCTCGACCGTGACGGTCGTTCGCAAGGCGGACGGCAAGGAAGTGACGCTCCAGATCGGAAAGGGCAAGACCCAGACGGATGTCGAAGCGACGATTGTCTTCGACAGAATCCAGTCCAAGGGCGTCATGGAGTTCCCCGTCGTAGAGGGCGCCGAATTTGCAGTAAATGGAAGTAAATACAAGGTGGAATCGATCAAAACGCTCGAGCGCGGCTTTTCGCTGACGGTTACGAGTCTCGCTTCCGGCGAGAAACGAATCATCACTTCGGACTGATTTCGCGCTTGAACATCGGCATAAAATAGTCTATAATACGTTTCATAATCAAGGAGAAGAGTCCAAATGAGGAATCTTAGGAGCTTGGTCGCAGTCAGTGCGACGATGGCGTTTGTCGCCATCGGTGGTAGTGTCATCGCGCAGGATGACCTCGACGACCTTTTGAATGACCTCGCATCCGACACTTCGGCTGCCGAGGAAGAGAAGGCCGAAGAGCCTGCGGCTGCTGCCGAGGAAGAGCCCGCCGCAGCAGAAGAAGAGCCTGCTGCCGAGAAAGAAGAGCCCGCCGCCGCTGCCGAAGAGCCCGCGGCCGAGGCCGAAGAAGAGCCTGCCGCTGCGGACGAAGAGCCTGCGGCCGAGGCCGAGGAAGAGCCTGCCGCTGCAGAGGAAGAGCCTGCTGCGGCCGAAGAGCCTGCGGCCGAGGCCGAGGAAGAGCCTGCCGCCGCTGCCGAAGAAGAGCCTGCTGCCGAGAAAGAAGAGCCTGCCGCGGCCGAAGAAGAGCCTGCCGCGGCCGAAGAAGAGCCTGCGGCTGCTGCCGAAGAAGAGCCTGCTGCTGCGGAAGAGCCTGCTGCGGCCGAAGAGCCTGCCGGTACGGAAGAAGAGCCTGCTGCCGAGGCCGAGGAAGAGCCCGCGGCTACGGCCGAAGAGCCTGCCGCTACGGCCGAAAAGCCCGCGGCTACGGCCGAAGAGCCTGCCGCGTCCGACGGAAGCAATGAGCTTCTTTCGGCGATCGACGCCGTCCAGAAGATTCGTATCAAGGCGTTCAACGAGCAGGCGGACAAGGAGATGCAGATCGCCCGCCAGTGCTTCGAGAACGAGGAGTTCCTCGAGATGGCCAGGCACTACCATGTCGCCATCAAGCTGCTGAGCGAGAACAAGATGGCCGACTCCGAACGCAAGGAGTGCATGCAGGGCATTGCCGACGGACTGTATCGCGCCGCTCTCCAGGAGTACGCCACCGGCCGCCGCGAACGCGCGTTCAAGCTGATCGAGAAGGCGATCAACCGCCGCCACCCGAAGGCCCGTCGCCAGTTCGAGGACTGGAAGGCCGCGGGCGATCCCGATGCCAACGCCAAGGATATTTCGGAAATCAAGCACCTCCGCAACGACGAGGCGTACAAGGATCTCAGGGCGAAGAACAACCAGCACCTCAAGCGCGCCCGTCAGTTTTTCGCGCAGCGCAATCTCGATCGCGCGCTTGACGAGGTGGAGCTCGTGCTCCTGACGGACGAGTACAACAGGGAGGCCATCGACCTGAGGCACCAGATCCAGAGGAAGCGCCACACGATTCTCAAGACCGAGCGCGAGGCGACCCGCGAGGGCATGATGGCCGACGTCGACGAGGCCTGGCGTCCCGTGTACGCCGTAGATGCCCGCGAGGTCGAGGAGGTGACCCGTGATACGAACAAGGTCCCGTTGGGCTCCGGCGATCCCGAGCGCGCCGTCGAGCAGAAGATCCTCCAGCGCATGAAGGACATGCGTCTCCCGGCCGTCTCCTTCAAGCCGCCCGCCACGATCATCGACGCCGTCGAATTCTTCCGCACCGCGTCCAAGGACTTCGACGATCCGTCTCTGCCTGCCGAGCAGCGCGGCTTCAACTTCCTTCTCCGCCTCCCCGAGCAGCTCAGCTCAGCGGCGGCGGCTGAAGAGTCGGGCGGATTCACCGAGGATACGCCTGACGAGGAGGTGCCCACCGCGCAGCCCGGCGTCCCCCAGATTCCGCTGTTCACGGTCAGCGACGTTTCCCTCTACGAGGCGCTCAAGCTCGTCTGCGAGCAGGTCGGCTACAAGTTCAAGGTCAAGGGTCCGATTGTCATGGTCATGCACAAGAACATGTCCATCGACGAGATGGTAACGCGCAGCTATCCTGTGCTGTCCTCCTTCATGGAGCGCATGAACACCGCCTCAAGCGACATGAAGGAGATGCGCGCCGCGGGCGCGAGCGGATTCGGCGGCTCCCGCGCGGCGGAGAACGACGGCGAGGAGAACCAGGAGCGCGACTGGAAGGAGTTCTTCGAGCTCCTCGGCGTGAAGTGGCCCGAGGGTTCGTCGATCATGTACATCAAGACGATCGGCAAGCTCCGCGTCCGCAACACGTACGACAACCTCGCCGAACTCGAGCAGGCGCTTTCCGAGATGAACGCGGATCCCAAGCTCATCGAGATAGAGACGCGCTTCGTCGAGGTCTGCCAGGAGGATCTCAACTCCCTCGGCTTCGAATGGATCCTCAACAGCGACTACTCCCTCAACCTCGGCTCCCACGTGAGCCGCGCGCTAGGCCTTCGCTCCGGCGTGTTCGGCGAGAGGAAGGGCCCCGACACGACGACGACCTTCAACGGGAACGACACCTACGCCTATGCGGGATCGGGCGGCTCGAAGAACTGGAACGTCGGCGGCAACAGCGGTTTCGGCGTGAACGGCGGCATCGGCACGAGCGGGTCCGGCGGCGGCAGCACAGGGACCAAGTTCAACACCACCGGATCCGAAAGCTGGAGCGGCAGCCGCACGACGACCACCTCGGGCTCCCTCACCCGCTACGCCAATTCGCACGGCGCGAACTGGATCCGCTACGACCGCAGCCATCGCGGCGTCGGCGTGAATTCGACCTACGACGCCGACGGAACCCCGGTCTTCAACCAGGGCAACCGCTATCTCTCCACGCTTTCGAACCACATCTCCGGCGAAAGCGCCTCCGTGAACGACCAGTTCATGAAGATCAACGCGTTCCTGGGTTCGGCTGACCTCTCGCTCATCCTCCACATGCTTTCGCAGAGGAGCGACACCGACCTCCTCTCCGCCCCGAAGGTCCTGACGCAGTCCGGCGAGGAAGCCGTCATGAAGGTCGTGACCGAGTACATCTACCCGACGGACTACGACGTCCAGCTCCAGTCCAGCTCGTCCGGCAGCGGCAACAACGGCGGATCCAGCCAGTCGGCGATTCTGGCCGTCGTCGAGCCGCAGTCGTTCACCATGCGCGAGGTCGGCGTCATCCTCGACGTCACGCCGACTTTGACGGACGACGGCAACCTCATCGACCTCGAGCTCAACACGCAGGTCGTCGACGAGCCTACGTGGAAGAACTACGGCATGAAGATTCCCTTCACCGGCAATGCCTCGTCCCTCGAGAGCTTCGACGGCATCGGCGACATCCTGACGGGCCTCTCCGATGTTCTCGGGACTCTCGGAACCGGACTCACCGACTCGATGAAGGCCGCGTTCGCGGAGACCGCCGTCTCGTCCGCCTCGACGGCCCTCGACAACCTCACCACCAGCGGTGCCGAGAACATGACCTACTACGACGCCCCGATGGAACAGCCGTTTTTCCATGTGCGCAGCGTCAACTCCAAGATTTCCGTCTATCCCGGCGCGACGATCGTCATGGGCGGACTCATCACGGAGGAGCGCAAGGCGATGGACGACAAGGTGCCGTTCCTCGGAGACATTCCGTTCATCGGAAGGCTCTTCCGCAGCCACTCCGAATGGACGAACAAGCGCAACCTCCTGATCTTCGTCACGACGCGACTCGTCGACACCCGCGGCCGCGAACTGCACCTCAGGGGCAACGAGGAGGCAGGGCCCTCCGCGAGCCCTGCACCCACTTCGCCGGAAGAGCAGTGAGAGCTCCGCGCATCGCGTTGACGGGAGGGATTGCCTGCGGCAAATCCCTCCTGTCTCGTTTTCTGAACGAGCTCGGCGTGGAGACGCTGGACGCCGACGACATAGTGCACGAACTCGTGCCGGACGAAGAGCGCCGTCGTCTCGCGAAGATCGTCTTTGCGGATCCGGCAAGAAGGAAGGAGCTCGAGGCTCGCATCCACCCTCTCGTCCAGGCCCGGATCGAAGACTGGTTCTCCCGCCAGCCACCGGCCACTACCCTCCGTTTGGCGGTGATACCGCTTCTCTTCGAGGTGCACTGGGAGAAAAAATATGATATAATAGCGTGCGTCGTCTCTTCCAGGGAGAATCAGATCGCCCGGATGATGACGGCGCGCGGGTACTCCCGAGAAGAGGCCGAATCCAGGCTGGCTGCTCAGATGCCGGTCGAGGAGAAGGCGGAAAAATCCCAGTACGTGATAAGGAACGACGGTTCCGCCGCCGACCTCAGGAAGGAGGCGGCGAAGTTCGTCGCCTGGATCAAGGAGGTAGTGAGAAATGTCGGATGAATTCGACGTGTTTGCCAAGAGCATGGGCCAGAGGAACGACGGCGCACAGTCAGCCGCCAACGGGGGGCTGCCTCCAGCGGGCGACGGCGCCAGTCGCCAGTCCGGAGCCGATTCCGGCGGCCACCAGCCCAAGCGCCAGTTCAAGAAATTCCCGCGTCCGCAGCACCGGCAGAAGAAGGAGAACCTCTCTCCGATTCGCGGGGCGAACGGACAGGAGTCCGTGAATCCGCTCCTGAACGCTCCGCTCCCGACGGAGCCGGCTCCGGCGCAGGCAGAGACGTTTGCGAATCCGAACCGCAATCCCGATCTCCCCGAATACCACCTCTCTGACATACAGACGTGGAGGGCGGAGGCCATCGTGGAGAAGATGATGCCCGGGGCGGACCCCGAGGAGCTCGGCACCTACAGGAAGCACGAGCTCATCTTCGCGGCGATCAGGACCTATCTCGCCCACGGCGGCGCGGTGCTCGCATCGGGCTGTCTCGAAATCGTGCGCGAGGGACACGGGTTCCTTCGTTCGGCGAAGAACAACTTCCTCGCCTATCCCGAGGACGTGTTCGTGACGCAGCAGCAGATCCGCCGCCATGCGCTCAGGACGGGCGACATCATCGAGGGTCCGATACGCGACCCCCGCGACCGCGACAGGTTCTTCTGCCTCGGCAACGTCCAGACCGTGAACGGCAAGGAGCCCTCCGTCGCCGCGCGCGTCGTCCACTTCGAGAACCTCGTTCCGACGTTCCCGACTCGCCGCATCGTCCTCGAGACGAAGCCCGAGGAGTACTCGATGCGCGTAATAGACCTCTTCACCCCGATCGGATTCGGCCAGCGCGGACTCATAAACGCGCCGCCTCGCGTAGGCAAGACCGTCCTTCTCCAGAAGATGGCGAACGCGATAACGGCGAACTACCCCGAGGCCATGCTCATAGTGCTCCTTATCGACGAGCGCCCCGAGGAAGTCACCGACATGCAGCGCAACACGAAGGCGATGGTCCTCTCGTCCACCTTCGACGAGGAGCCGCAGCACCACGTGGCCGTCGCCGAGATGGTGATCGAGATGGCGAAACGCCAGGTCGAGAACGGACGCGACGTGATAATTCTCCTTGATTCCATCACCCGCATGGCCCGCGCATACAACACGGTCCAGCCGCACTCCGGCAAGATCCTGACGGGCGGCGTCGACGCACTCGCGCTGCATCGTCCGAAGCGTTTCTTCGGCGCCGCGCGCAACATCGAGGGCGGCGGCTCGCTCACGATCATCGCGACATCGCTCATCGACACCGGCTCGAGAATGGACGAGGTGATCTTCGAGGAGTTCAAGGGAACGGGCAACATGGAGATCGTCCTCGACCGTTCGCTTGCGGACAAGCGCATATATCCTGCGATCGACATCGAGAAGTCCGGTACGCGCAAGGAGGACCTTCTCCTCGAGCCGCTCGAGCTGGAGAAGACGTGGTCTATGAGGCGCGTCCTTGCGCCGGCCGGACCCGAGAGCGCCATGAAGAGCGTCCTCAATTCGCTCAAGAAGACGAAGTCCAATCCGGAGTTCCTGCTTGCGCTGAACCTGAACAAGGTCTGATAAATCAGGGGGGGGCCATGAAGAAATCGGTTGTCGCCGTCTCACTGGCAATGATGGCGTCCGTCGCCGCGGCGAACATCACGTCGCGTGTCTACACGGGCAGCGAGGCCAATGCATTGCAGTTCCCGCAGCTGTGCTACACGAACGGCGCGCTTTGCGCGATCGCCGACCCCGCGCAGAGGGTCGTCTCCCCGGTCGGGACGTTCGGGCGCGACGACTCGTCGTCGGAGCCGCTCGTCTTCACGAACACCCTGGTCTACACGGGATACGCGCTCGACGAGTGGATGCTCGTGCGCATGGAAGGCAACGATCCGCAGAACGTCCCCGCGCAGCTTTCCGACGCGCGAGTCTACACGAATCTCGCTTATTCGATGACCGGAAGTTCTGTTTCGATTCCGCAGAACGGCGGACTTTCCGGAATGGACGACTACATGGCCCTCGCCCCCGCCTTCTCGTGGCTGAAGTACCAGCTGCGCTACTGGAAGAACGACGGGACGACTGTCTCGATGCTGGATGTCGATTTCTTCGACAGGCAGATATACACGAACGTCGTAACGGTCATGGAAAACCCGTGGACGAGATACGGCTACGATTTCCTCGGATGGTCGCCCGTCTCAAACACGACCGAGGTGGCGTTCACGAACAGGCAGACGGCGACGGGAGCCGATTTCGCCGCGACGACGAACGGCGTCAATCTGTTCGCGGTCTGGGACAGGATCATCGTCACCGTCTCGCTTGACGGCAACGGGGCGACCGAATCCTTCGAGCCGACTTCGCTTTCCGTGGGAGTCGGCGACAGGTACGAGCTCCCCGCTCCCGTTCGCGAGAATTACACGTTCGCCGGATGGAGAAGCGCCAAGGCCGGCGGCATTCTTGTCACGAACGGCCAGGAAGTTACGAACATTTCCATAACCAACCTGTACGCGCAGTGGGAGCTGGAAAAGTTCACCGTATCCGTCGGTTCGTCCAATCCGCGGTACGGCACGGTCAACGAGGCCGGCGACTATTTGCTCGATTACGGGGAAGCGCTCTACTTCGACGCTTTGCCGGCCGACGGATGCAGGTTCGACGGGTGGTCCGACGGCGTGACGAACCTGAGTCGGATGGTTACATGCGAATCGAACGCCGTCTACTGGGCGAACTTCTCTGTCGACACGGATTCCCTCAACACCCACGAGGCGGCGTCTTCGGCGTCCGAGGCCGGACCCGAAAAGACGACTGTATACTTCCTCGCAAACGGGGGGATCGGCGAGATGGAGCCTCAGACTCCGGACAATCCCGCATCGTTCGTCCTAACCGGCAGCACATTCACCGGCACATCCCCGTTCTTGGGCTGGGCGACGTCGTCCACGGCCACGGAGCCCGAATATGTTGATTGCGCCGAGATGACGGATGTGGGACCCGGACCTCTCGTCCTCTACGCCGTCTGGCAGGGCGCAGGCGGCTCCGAGGCGTCCGCGACATGCGCCATTTGGTTCGACGCGAACGGAGGAACCGGCGTCACCGAGTCCGTGACGCTCACGGAGGGATATTCGACGACGCTTCCCTCCTGCGGATTCGGGAGGAGCGGATACGATTTTCTCGGCTGGGCCAAGACCGCGGACGCCGCGACGAACGACCTCGCGGACGCCGCTACCGTAGATGCCATCGCCGATGTCGCATCCTCCGCCGATGCCGAGTGGTGCGTCCTCCACGCTGTCTGGGCGGAGTCCGCCGAAGAAGAGGGCGGCGACGGCACGAACGATCTGTCCAGGGCCGCGCATTCGAACATTGCGCTGACGGGAAGCGACTGGACCGTGTCGACCTACGATCCCGGTTCGGGCGAAGTCACGAATGGAATCCTCAGCACGGCGGACGGCGCGCAGCTGACCGCCTCCGTGACGGGGCCCGGAGTTTGCGGCTTCACCTACGTGGGCGCGGCGGAAGACGACAGGCTGACGGTCTCCTTCACCGGCGGAAATCCGGCGAAGACGACCACGGTGGAATGCGTCACGACTGTCGACAACGAGGGTATTCCACAGCCCGTCACGGTAACGACGAACATATCCATTGCCGGCAAGATCAGCGTCAGGTGGACGGCCTCGGCCGCCGATAGCAGCATCGACGAAATACGTTGGGATGAAGGCGGTTCGGGCGGAGAGTCCGTCGTGCCGAGCAATGCGATGTTCGTCGTTCGGAACGCGTCATACGACGGAGAACCGCACGTGGGCGTCGTGGAGACGATCGGCTGCGAACTCGAGTCGGAGGCCGGAAACGAGGCGACCGACCCCGGCAAGTATTCCGTGACTCTGCGACTTGGCGATGGGCGCTGCTGGCCCGATGGATCCACCAATTCGACGACGAATGTCGTCTGGTCGATCTCGGTTCCGAATTCGATCGCATACTTCCATGCATTCGAAGGGCTTTCGTGCGACAGTACGATGCAGACGGGCGTCGTCGCGATCGCCGGATGCGAAGTGGAGGCAGGAAACGTCGCCGCTGACGCCGGCGAGCACGTCGCGACGCTGAGGCTCG
>ODAJ011882648.1_pt1 | contig 17244 bp, 6 predicted proteins | sample 1539241 | NCBI WGS metagenome assembly ODAJ01 (sample SAMN02144231, study PRJEB22623) | gut metagenome | biome: sheep rumen | host: Ovis aries | place: New Zealand
ATATATGGTGCGCCGTCCTGATGAGGTTTTGGAAGAGCGGCAGTTAAAAGAGCCAACAGAGATTCTCTCTCTTGATCCCACTTGTGGCTCCATGCACTTCGGCATCTATCTCTACGAGGTGTATGAATATATCTATATGGACGCTTGGGACAACCAGCCCTCGTTGCTTCATAGTTTCCGCGAAACTCATACCCGTGATAGCTTCCAACGTGAGGTGCCAAAGTTGATACTGGAGAACAACATCTATGGCTGTGAGATTGACCCACGCGCTTTGCAACTGGCAGCTCTCAGTTTGTGGCTTCGTGCCCAGAAGAGCTACAGCCAAATGAATATTCCTGCTAATGAGCGTCCATTGATTAAGCGAAGTAATCTGGTGTTGGCAGAAGCAATGCCTGGCAATAAACGATTGCTGAATGGACTGATAGAGGAATTGCCTGCTCCTATGCGCAACCTGATTAGGAAGATCTGGGAAAAGATGCAGTTTGTGGGTGAAGCAGGCTTACTCTTCAAGATGGAAAAGGAGATAGAGGAGGATATTGATTATCTGCGCCAGAACTGGGGCAAGGTGAACCAATACCGCTACGCATCGTTGTTCTCGACAGATGAACAAAAAGCTAAGATTTTAGCAGAGAATGAAGCACGAAAAGTCCTTAAACAAAATAAGGAGGAGTTTTTCAATGAGATAACAGAGCGATTGCGGGAATCCTTACAACAGTTATCTGCAAAGTTAAGTGAAGAAGAGGGCTACGAGAATGCTCTGTTTGCAGAGGATGCCACTCGTGGCTTTGCTTTCATCGAACTATGCCAGAAACGATTTGATTGCATAGTGATGAATCCTCCGTTTGGTGAAGGTAGTGAGAATACAAGTGATTATTTGGATAAGAACTATCCTGCTTGGTGTCGTAATTTGGTCTGTGCGTTCTTCGACCGTATGCAAGATATGCTTGATACGCAAGGAAGGCTTGGAGCAATATTCGACCGTACTGTGATGATTAAGTCATCGTACGAAGCTTTTCGTAAGCGCAATCTTTGCGGTTTTATTACCAACTGTGCTGATACTGGATGGGGAGTTCTGGATGCAAATGTAGAAACATCTACTCTTGTTCTAAACAAAGTATGTTCAGATAGAGAAGGTGTATTTATGGATGTTTTTGATATAAATCCACAAGAGAAAAATGCTCAACTCTTTTCACTAATTAATGCAATAAAACAAGGAAAGAAAGTAAAATGTAATTATATAGTTGATACCAATGAGTTTATCCATTTACCTAATACGATTATTGGTTATTACCTAAACAAAACATTGCTTTCTCTGTTTAATAATACGAACTTAGAAGAAAGAGGATTTGTGGCATTATTTGGCACATCTTTTATGCCTCCAGAAATGTTTTATAGGAATTATTATGAAATACTATCGCCAAAAGGTATTTTTAAGATGTTATATCACGGCGGAGCATTTTCTATGTTTTACAAAACCTATAGAGAATGTGTTGCATGGGGTAACGGAAGTATTCCCGCTGCAAGTCGTTCAAATTTGCGAAACACCAATTCACAATTTATAAACGGAGTTGGCTATGGAAAAAGAGGAGAAATATTAGATGCACATATAGTAAAAAAAGATTTCTGTTTTACACATGAAGGGCATATGATTCCTATAAAGGAAGCCATTAATATAAAAATTGTAAATTCTTTTATAAATTCCATTTATGCCCAATATGTTATAAATCAGTATTGTGAGCAACATAAGTCTAATGGTTACGTCAATCTCCTACCTATGCCAGATTATTCATCCCAACAATTAGAGGTAGAACGAATCGTTAATGACATCATCGACATCAAGCGCCAGTGGTTCAGCCTTGACGAGACCAATTTGGAGTATCATGGCTTGATAGCCCAAATGAATATTTCCCAAAGCATAAGTAAAGCCCTTGACAAGATGCAGGAGCAACTGAACGAGGATTATATCCGCTATCAGAAACTTGTTCGTGAGAACGATGACCTATGGATGGACTTGGCAGGCATAGAGCCTGACAGCGATTTCCGCAAGACATTGAACGACTATAAACAGCGTCGGCCCTACGAGGAACTGCTATCCATCGATGGAGCCAGCAACACGAATGTGATAGACAAGAAGGTTATGGCACAGGAAATCGTGATGGAACTGGTAGGTATGGCCTTCGGCAGATGGGATGCAGACTTTGCAACAGGCAGGAAGACTATCCCAGAGTTTGGCGATGTCTTCGACGCCCTGCCCTTCATGCCAGTTGTCTCTCTGCAGAACGAATCCAGCCCAAATGCTTCTGGTTCAGAATTCCCAGCCTGGGAACAAAACATTCCCAGTAAGGGAACAAATAATTCCCAGGGTGGGAATACTAACGGAGCTTACTTCTCCATTCCTGAGGACGGCATCCTTTCTATGGATGCTGACTCTCCTTTGTCGCTGACTACTCATGTCCGCGATGTGATGCGCTACATCTGGGATGAACGGGCTGACGATATAGAATATGAATTGTGCCAATTGATAGGCTGCAAGAACCTGCAGAACTATCTGGAAAGTCCAACAGGCTTCTTCGACTACCACTTCAAACGCTATACCAAGAGCCGTCGCAAGGCTCCCATTTACTGGCCTTTATCGAGTGAGGACGGAAGTTTGACCTACTGGGTGTATTACCCCAAATTGAATCAAAATACGTTGCATTCTCTCATTCTGAAGCTTCGTGACAAAAACGAACGCTTGCATTCACAGATTGCAGCCACCACCGATAAGACGCAACAAACACTATTACGTGGCCGCCAACAACAGGTGGAGGGCATGATGGATGAACTGAATAACATCATCAATGCGGGTTATAAGCCCAATCATGATGATGGCGTACCCGTTACTTCCTGCCCATTGGTGAAACTGATAGCTCATCGAGGCTGGAAACAGGAATGTACTGAGAATTGGGAAGACCTGCAAAAAGGTGAATACGACTGGAGTCATTTGGCCATGAGCATGTTCCCTGCCCGTGTCACCCAAAAGGCCAAGAAGGACTGGTGCCTCGCCCTGACTCATGGACTTGAACACCTCTGCGAGAACAAACCCAAGGAGAAAAAGACTCGCAAGAAGAAAAGTGACACCCAAACATCAATTGATTTTGAATAAAAAAGCACAGCATTATGAATATAAAAAGCATCACAATTCAGAATTTCAGAGGGTTCGAGAACAAGACCTTTGAATTTGATTCGAAAATGAACGTGGTATTAGGTGATAACACCACAGGTAAGACAACATTGCTGCATGCTGTACAGATAGCATTGGGAGCATATTTGCAGGCAATGACCTTGATTCCTGGAGGAAAGGCTTATCGAAGGAATTTCCAGCAGACAGACCAAGTAAAGAAATATAGCGAATCCAACAAGAGTTTTCTCCCCGACCTCAACAAACCTCTAATTAGTGTTGTTGCAGAATTCTACAAGGCATATTATGACATAGATAACCATAGCATTGATGAAAGGGATGTAGAGATTTCATGGTATCGTAATAGCAACAACATATCTCAAAAAACCGCAAGTGAGTTGATGAATGCTGTTAGTGAAATAGAAGATGCAAGGAGGGATGCTGACGAGACGGGTGTTAACACAATATTTCCCTTAATGCTCTCTTTTGGAGGTGCGAGACTTGAAAAAAATTACAGAAGTGCCGAAAAAACAAAGGTCAGGGAGTCACGAGAAGCAAAAGCATATAAATCTGCTCTCAATGAAGAAGTAGATTTCAAGGGTGCTTTTGACTGGATTTATAGGTATGACAAGAACTTGGCCAAGGAAAAGGAATTTGATGGAACCAAAGAGGCTTTTATCAATGCTTTGAAGATGGCTATACCAGCCTTGAAGGAAATTGAGATTGACACCAAGAATGGGGAGTTTTCTGCTGCAATTCAAATGACTAAAGATCCTGCTCCGTATTGGCTGACGTATGATATGATGAGTGCAGGTTTTAAGGCCATGATTAATATTGTGGCAGAGATTGCCTATAGATGCATCGAATTGAATGGCTTCCTTGGGGAAAATGCCGTAAAGCAGACCCCCGGTATCGTAATGATAGATGAGTTAGACCTTTACTTGCATCCACATTGGCAGCAGCATGTGTTGGCAGACTTACAAGAGGCATTCCCCAAATTCCAGTTCATCGTGACCACTCATTCGCCATTCATCGTGCAAAGCGTGGACACAAATAATATAATAGTCTTGGATACAAGTTATATCGGTTCAGAATCTCCTTCAAACCGTGGAATTGAAGAAATCGCAGCAGCCGCAATGGGTATGGAAGGAATGCTTAGAAGTGAAAAGTATAGGAAGAAACAAGAACTGGCAGATAAATACTATAAACTGGTAAAAGAAGGAAAGGCTGGCCAAAAAGAAATAGAGATAGTTAGGGATGAACTAAACAAACTTGAACAAGAGGCAGATTTGCTTAATGATCCTGCTTATTCATCTTTCTTGAAACTAAATCGTGGTAATTTATGAGACCTTTGGATAAAAAGAACATAGGTGAGACAATAACCCTATATACAGACATTCATGATATGCCAAATGAAGAGCATATCATACAAGAGGATTATATGCAATATGGCAAGGCTCGAAAAGTATTACTTGCCAACTTTGGCAATTATTGTTCGTATTGTGAAACATATCTGGCTAATGGTGCTTTGTTTCAGACGGAACATATACAACCTAAAGGACTTCCCCAATATGCTAGTTTGAAAACAAAATGGAATAACTTTCTATTGTCTTGTGCTACATGTAACATCAAAAAAGGGGACGATAATGTTAAATACGAAGAAATACATTTGCCTCATAAAAACAATACGTTTTTAAGCTTGGTTTATAAAGAGGCTGGTGTAGTTGAGGTTAATCCTCAGATTCCGCCAGTTTCCCAGGCCCATGCACAGGCATTAATTAATTTATTAAAATTAGACCAGCCTGATTCTGAGACTGATTTCCGCCGAGATATGAGAAGAAAAGCATGGGATAGAGCTATGCTATATCTAAAGAAATACGAGGCCGGAGAATATGAGCTAAATGCCATGATTGCTGATATCAAAGAAAGAAGTTGTTGGTCAATCTGGTTTACAGTGTTTAAAGATCATAAGGATGTAAGACGAGCTTTAGTGGAGCAATTCCCTGGAACCTCACGTGAATGTTTCGATGATGACTTTAAACCCAAATACCGTCATTCTGAGAACGAAGAAGATCCCGTATAAAACAAATATAGCAGAATGGACATACAAGGATATATACTCGACCACTGGATGGGCAAGATGTCGGCAGAGCATCCTGTGCTGATGGTGTATGACAAAGATGGCATTTACTATGACCTGCTGCCGATGCTGAAAGAGAGAGGCGTGAAAGTGATTGATACCACTCAGGCCCATCTGCATGCACGACTGTCTGCGCAACGCTATTGGTGTAAAGACCTATCTTTGAACAAGGAGAACAGAATGGTCATCTATCGTAAACGGACGATGCCCAATAACAACCGCCAGTGGGTAGAAGAAACATACGCCGCCTTTATGAAAGGGGGCTGCATTTTCCCACAAGGGCCACAAGACATGTATGAGAATATATGCCGCAGTTTCCTGCCAGCCAAACTGACAGAGTTGAACCAGTTGTTTGAGACAGGTACACCAGGCTTTAATTTGGTGAATGCCCTGCTTGATGGTGCAGCCTATCCAGAATTGGAGCAACTGACAGGAGGGAAGAGTATCACAGAGACTACTGTTGGGCTGTTGTCTATCAACTCCTGTACTGATATGAAGTGGCAAAAGGAGTGGAAGGCTTTCTCCGAAGCCCAATTCCCCGGTCTTGATACATCGGGCAGCTCTTTACAGGAGATACAGTCCAAACTTTGGACCTATCTGCTGTTCAGCGAATTTGTCTTTGATCTGCCTGAAACATTGCCTGATAACTTGAAAAGTGTACGTATCGCTCCAACGGAAATGAAGGAGAAGGTTTATCTGATATGTGACCAGCTTCGCAACCGAATAGACCTAAGGGAAAGATATGTCAGGGCAGCCAACAAAGTGACAGAGCAACTGGGGCTGACTGATGCCTTTGCCAAGGCGAAGCATCTTGGCATAAGAGTCACCTTCAACTTTGAGAACAGCGTAGAGTATGACCGGTTTATCTCATGTCTGAAAGAAGGCAAGCAGGATGAAGCCCATGCTATGCTCGACAAGAATAAGAAAGATGTATGGTATCAGGAAGATGCTGAAGTGGCCGTGTTCTGGAATTTGGCAGAGCAGGTCATCCGGCTGGTTGATTGTGTCAACAAAGGTATCAAGTCCGACGGAACACTGAAGGAACTAGTGGAATGGTATGCTGCCAGTGGCTGTGAGGCTGACGGAGCATTCCGAAAATATCATACAGAAAGGCTGGGGGCGATGGGTATGCCTCGTCAGGAAAAACAACTGACAGAGTATCTTAACGCCCTATATCGTGATTTCACAGAGCGTGCCGTTAAGGTCTATCAAGACTCCATCTTACAAATAAAAGACGTAAAAGATCTGAGAAATCAAGGTTGCCCAGAATTGGTTTACCCTGCACTGAAAGAAGGGAAACGGGTGGTGCTGGTAACAGTAGATGCCTTCCGCTATGAGTTGGGAAAAACCTTTGCAGAGAGAATTGAACGAAGCTACCGAGAGAGGGTGACGTTAGTTCCAAAAGTGTCGTACTTTCCATCTAAAACAAGATTCGGCATGGCAAACCATTTGAACGACATCATTGTATGCCAGAAAGATGGAAAGTTAGAACCGATGATTGAATTAGAGGTTGTTTCTTCTCCTACAGACCGTATCAATTATCTAAAGAAAGCCACTCAGGTAGAAGTTCAAGACATCAGATTGGACGAGTTCGATACTACAGCTATAGAGGATTCAACAAGATTGTTGGTGGTAAGAAGCCTGGGAATAGATACTGCTGGCGAGAATGATAAGTTGAACGGATTGTCATCAATGAAGCATGAAATGAATCGTCTGTCAAATGTTCTCGATGACTGTAAGCGTCTGAAGTTCGACTTGGCCGTGCTTGTTGCAGACCATGGGTTTATGCTTCAGCCATCATTTCGAACTGGTGATTTGATAGGGAAACCTGCGGGTAGTGATGTCATCCTTGAAGAATCAAGAGTGCTGGCGGGCAGTATCAACGAGTCGCCGGACACTTTGACTTTTACACCTGCCGAATTGGGTTCAAATATCAGCGTCATGAAACTATCGTATGCCAAGAACTTCACGGTATTCAGCCGAGGCGATGTGTATTACCACGAAGGTTTGTCGTTGCAAGAGAATGTGGTGCCGATGATTGCTGTGAAACTACAGGAAGAGAAGAAAAGAACAGAATTCCAAGTAGAATTGATATATAAGGGGAAGAAAGGTGGAACAGTATATACTCTCCGGCCTGTCATTGAAATTCGAGTTTATACTAATGATGCTTTTGCGGAAGACGTCCACTTAAAGTTGAATGTTACTGACGGGCAAGGTAATGTCATTGGCAAGCCAAAAGAAGGATTCTACAACGATGTAACACAGTTGATAGATATACCTGAGAATGTTTCTTCTGGCCGTCAACCTATCAGCATTGAGGAAGACTATCATGGCAGCAGCATCACGATTACGGCATTAAACCCTGAGACCAATGCCACACTATCTACTTTGAAGTTGGACTTTGAAATTGATTAGAAAAGATGAACGAACTTGATATAAAACTGAATGAGGCCTTTCCAGGAAAGGTGGTGCGTAAAGACTTGTTGCACGAAATCAAGCGCGCGGTGAATGTTCCTTCTTTCGTACTGGAGTTCTTGCTGTCACGCTATTGTGCCAGTGAGGATCCAGATGAAATCGAAGAGGGAAAGAAAGCCGTGTTGCAGACTATCGAGAAGAACTATGTCCGTCCTGATGAGTCGAACAAGGCTCAGGCTATTGTGGAACAGCGCAAGCGCCATAAGTTCATCGATAAGATTCATGTCAAGTATGTAGAGCGTGAGAAACGGTATTGGGCTGAGATGGAAAACTTCGCCTCCAAGCGTATTGCCATCAATGCCAAGTTCTATCAAGAGAACGAAAAACTGCTCGAAAGCGGTATCTGGGCAGAGGTGACACTGGCCTATAACGAGGTGGAGGAAGATGACTATGCTTTCTTCATTGAGGATTTGCGCCCTATACAGATAGCACACTTCGATGAACAGAAGTTCTTCAGGGGAAGGGAACAGTTTACTACAGATGAGTGGATTGACGTGCTGATACGAAGCATCGGCATCAACCCAGACTGGTTGGCAGAACGTTCTAAGAACTTGGTGGGTGACAAGAACGGCAGAAGATTGAAGTTCCACATCCTTTCCCGTTTTCTTCCGTTGGTGCAGAGCAACTATAACAGTATCGAGTTGGGCGGCAGGAGTACGGGTAAGTCCTATTTCTATTCGGAATTCTCGCCGTATTCAACATTGCTTTCTGGCGGTCAGGCTTCAACAGCCACCTTATTATATAATAATCAGCGCAAACAGGTAGGAGCCGTTGGCTTCTGGGACAATGTTGCTTTCGACGAGGTGGCCAAAATGAAAATCAAGGATGCCGATACTGTTCAGATTATGAAGGACTATATGGCCAATGGCCGTTTCTCTCGTGGTCAGGAGGTGACAGGTTATGCCAGTTTCTCTTTCGTAGGTAACTTTGACCTGAACATTCCTCGTATCGTGAACAGCTATGACCATGACCTGTTGGTGACATTGCCGGAGGCATTTGACTTAGCTGTAATAGACCGAATCTATAACTACATCCCTGGTTGGGAGATTCCCAAGATTGATGACAGTGCTTATAATAACAACTTTGGTCTGATAACCGACTATATGTCAGAGGCTCTGCACTACCTCTTTGTGCATGACAGTGACTATGTTGGCATCGTTAACACTCGTCTGAAGAAAGGTGACAACATTGAGGGACGTGATAATCGTGCTTTGCAGAAGACTATTTCGGGCTTTATCAAATTACTTTTCCCCACAGGTCAACCTACCGATGAGGAGTTTGACGAGATCGTGGAATATGCCATTGAAGGACGTCGACGAGTGAAGGAGCAATTGAACAAGCGTAAGCCTGATGAGGAATATGCCCATATCAATATGTCGTATATCAACAGGAACGGTGAAAAAGTCGTGGTGTACTGCCCTGAGAGCAAGTACAGTGTAGCCACACAGAATCCGCGCAAGGCTTTGGATGTGGAGGTGCTGGAGGAACCCAAGCCTGCAACAGCAGAGCCAAAGCCTGTTGTATCAAGGTCTAAAGCAGAGGCAGCACCTGCTTATGCGCCCGTAGCATCTGCCATTGATGCTGACATAGAAAAGCCAACAGGACCACAAGAAAAGACGATTGATGTGCAGTATGGCGATACCGGCTATAGCTACGATGAACTGTTCGGAGAATATCTGAAGGGAGCTACAATAGTAAAACTGGAAGAACCATATCTTGCTCATGGCTATCAGATGACCAATCTTGTTCGTTTCGTTGAACTGTTGGTGAAGATTGGCGACTGCAAAATGTTCCAGCTTGTCACCAAGCCAGGTGAGTCACCAGAAGAATCTTCTGCAATCAGCAACAGCCTGAAACAGTTGAAGGACACGCTGGCTGATATGGAAGGTAACAACATGCAGTTCGAATACGAGTTTGACGAGAACTCCCATGACCGTTACATCCGTACCAGCAACAACTGGGACATCACCCTCGGACGTGGCCTGCACTTCTATCAGAACATGAATCCCAACAAGGATAGCCGTAACTATTATCAGATGGGAACGTACGATCTCGCTCTACGCCCCTGTCTAAAAGCACGGTTCACATTTATGAAACGTAATGCAGAAGAATGAACGGTCAATAATAGTAAAAACTAATATTTTCGCATTAACAAAACATATGAGTTCAGAACTAATAACAAAGAATATATCATCTTTACTAAGTAGAATCTATGTTGAAATAGAACAACTTAGTCGTTCAGGGTTACTTGACAAAAACATATTTGCCGAGAATCTGATGCTGCAACTGTTTAATATAATGTATGGTTACCATTTTGTTAATGCAAATGTAAAATCAAGGAAGCCCAATTACCCAGGCATTGACCTAATTGACGCTGAAAAAAAAATAATTTGCCAAGTTAGTTCAAGCACAACGAATAAGAAACTTCAGAATACGCTTGAGATAGTTCAGAACAACAAAAACTTACATGGCTATCATTTACTTTTTATTGCGCTCAAACAAGATGCTGACAAATTACGCAAATGTAAACAGACAGAACAAATATCTTTTGTTTTTAACCCAAACAATGACATCTATGACGGAAATAGAATTGTGTCAGAAGTATCAGCACTTGATGTTCAAAAGCAAATTGTGCTATATGAAACTTTAAGTTTGTGGTTAGGTACAAAATCGTGGGAGGAACTGGATATTAGTCAATTAACAGGGCAACAATGTTCAATTAAGCCCTTCGATTTACCTAATTTTTATATTCCTAGAACTTTCGAGTATTCCATCAATAATGACACGGATGATTATTTGGAGCGAGTTCTCCATCCATATAAATACAAGTCAGGCAGCTTGAAAGACTTTGTCTGTGGCAAAATTCCGGATATCTCAAAAAATTGCTTTGTCATCTATAGCCCTGCCCAAAATGGTAAAACAACAGAATTGCGTAAGCTTGCAAATGACTTAATCTCCGAAGGAAATTATGGCGTAACATATATTAAAGCAAGTAATTACAACAACTATGAAGGTAAAAACTTTTTAAAAGCATGCCTTTCTTGCTATGAGCAAGATGCAGTTTACTTAATTGATGCACTTGATGAGGTGGCAGACAGCAAAAGAAGTGATTTAATTGATGAGATTCATACCTTTGTAAAGTCGAACGCATTAGCAAAATTCGTCATAACTTTCAGAAAAAACTATGAAGAAAAAGAAGACCTGAATGAATTTACGAGGATTAATTTAAGAAGTCTCTCTGAAATAGACATTAATAATTATGCAAACCATCATTTAGGGACAGGAAATGATTTCTTCCAACAAGCAAGTCTAAAAGGAATTGAGCACCTACTCTTTACACCATTTTTCTTAATAAATCTGGTTGAATACTACAAAGAAAACAATGGTCTAACTTCCAAAATCGTAGAAATATATGACTATGTTGTTAAAAAAAGCTATTCTGTAGACAAGAAAGAAGGTGTTGTAAACATAGATAAGTTTGAAATTGAAAATAATTTAGAGAAGATAGCACTCGTTTTACAATTCTCAGAAGAACAGAGTATTAAAGGACAAGACCTTGAAAAATATCTTGGTTTATCCAAAAAGAACATTGCAGATAGTCTTAGATATACGGTACTTATGAGAGAAGGTGATGATTTCTCATTCACTCATAATGGGATAAAAGAGTATTTTGTAACAAGGTACCTGCTAAAAAAATGTGATTATGACAGAATTCTCCAATTGATCTGCTATGATCAAGGAAGAATTCAAAAGGTGAGGAAAAATTGGTATAATGTTGCTATGTTTCTGCTATCTTCTATGGAAATTACAGATGGACGATTCCAACGACTACTCCATTTCCTAATGGAGAACGATGTGGAAATATTAACAGACATTGATCCCACTTCCATCTCTGACGATATAAAATGCGATGTCCTAAAAAATGTGCTCAGTAGTTATAAGTCAAAGGGGATATATCCTTTTGACTATTATGCAACCTTTGTGGGGCTAGCTCATATGTGTGACAATCCTGACGCAGCTCAATATCTCTTATCAGAATTAGAAAACGCTAATGCAATCAATCCATATACATATTTGTTGGAGCAAGTTATTCAATATATAGATTTTGATGCACTTTCTTTAACAGGATTAGATAAAAAAATAGAGAAATCTGTCTTTTCCAAGATTAAACAGTTAGGGAACGATGACCGCCGCGACACTTATGCCCTATATGAACCTTTCGATAATAAGTATTTTAGGAAAGAGCGGATTATTAACAAGCTGAAACGATTAAATGTATGTTCTATAGATAAGCAACGAATTAGGACGATTTTTAAGTTAATTGTATCAACGGATACGAGCGATAAAAACATCGACTTTATTATCAACCATGAAGCGGAAGTGCATGATTATAGTGCAAATGGTTGCTCCTATGCCGTAAGCAGGGACGAGGTGTATAATGCCATTAGAAATATCAAAAGTTACAATGGGCTTAAAAGAATATGGCAGTTTTTGCCATCATTTTTTGAAACAGAAATGCACCATCATGATAACCATATAAATGATATTGTAAAGTCTTTGCTTCACAACAGTAATACAATTGTCAAAAATCACGATGGATTGTTATGTGATATTGAACAATGCTGGTACAAGATATATGACGAAAACCGTTATTCTTTCAAGCGTATACAAGGACTCTTTTCGCTATTTCGTGATTTCATGCAACAATACAGTTACAACATAGATATTGTTGCAAGGATAAAATTGACAAGAGAAAAATATAAGGAGGTTTTGCATGAGGATTTAGAACGTCTTCAGGCAAACATTGCCATATACGCAGTCCCAGAAGATGCTAAAATAATCTTTCAGGAATTTGATTCCCGAAATTTATATGATTATAACCTTGCCTCTTGGCTTGTCACCCATATCTATACAGAATGGGATAATGCTGTGCAAACATTAATTAAAAGTACGTTCCCGAAAATTAAAAGTTATCCTTCTCAAGTAGAACAGAGAACTAAAGAACTACGAATTCTTTTCAACTATGACAGGTTCAAAAAAGAAATTTTATCAATTATTGAAAAGCATACTCCAGTAAACAGAAAGGATTTACGACAAAAAATAAAAGAAGATGAAGAATTCCAATGGTCAAATGATGTTGCAAGATTTATGCACTTGTCGTATAATTGGAATACAGAAAGATACGATCTAAAAAAGGTAAAGAACGACATTTGCAACAAGGATAAATATACAGAATTCTTATTAAGCAGTATCAATTCTGATGATACAAAATATCTGTCAAACTCACAGAAAGAACGTGTTCGTATATTGTTAAACAGGCAGTTAAACCTGAGAAATATTGATTCTGCAAAAATCCGCAAATACCTTAGGCTCGCAATGGATTTGGATGTTTCGTTAAGAGAATCTATTATAAAAAAACATATGAAGTATGCTGCGTGCAAGAAAACGGAGCATTCTTTTATTGGTGATGATGGTAGTTTTTTAATGTATGCAATCCAGCATTTAGAAGAAAAAACTCTTATTGAAACAGCAAAAAGAATCATAAAGAAATATGAATCAGACCATCCTGAAGACTTTCTTTTATTAGCAAAATATCTGATAGATAAGCGTGAGAAGAATTCATATAGTGATATTATAAAACTTATGCTAAATGACAAATTCCCTTATGCCTATCAAATTTCAGAACAATTTTCTAAACTCGGGAAACCTGGCTATGAGAGTTTAAAATGTATATATAATAGTGCGAATATTGATTTAAAATTGGTCATTATAGGACAACTATACAAAGATGAATCATATCATCGATGGATAAAAGAAATGATAGAATATGATAAAGACTTGCATGATGATAAGTATAAAGAAACTATTTTGAGATATCGTTTAGCATTTGGCGTAGGCTCTGCACTAGAAGAAACTATTGAAATTATGAAAAATAATAATACGTATTTTGGTAATTTTAGTTCTGCCCCTGTACTAGGATATAAAAGCATAGATTTTCTTCCGAAATTGGAGGAATTACTGAAAATCGCACTAAAGATGGAAGAAAAATTCACGAACTGGTCTGGGGTTATTGTCAATGCGATGAAAAATATTGCTATGGGGTCTGAGGATAATATGAATAAGGTCTGCAAACTTCTTTCGCAATATACAGTTACGGATAAGTGGCTGAACCGCATCATCATAGAAATCCAATCAGAATACTATGAATTGCATTATAAGAAATTAAGTATAAAAGATGCTGTTTGTTTAGCCATAAATTGTTAGAAGATCTATAAATGCCACAAAAGGAATTCTACACATTAAATGAGGTTCTCCTTTCGTTTGACTCTACAGAACGAAAGGGATTCTATGATTATGAAGTGGTGGAAGCTATTAATAAGTTACCAAAGGATATAAGGGATTTAAATGATGCACAATATGAAATTCTTGCTTTTAGTTTTTCAGAAAATGCAGAGAAATATTGGGGAACATTTTATGGCCCTAGAATAACTTGGAAAAGAAAAGATACTGGTGAGGATATATATACACCTGACAGATCAGAAATTTCTGCAGATGCTATTTCTTACTGGGAAGACAGGGCCAATATAGTTGTAAATCCATTGCTCAAAATGCGATATACAGGTCTTGTCTTAGATTTCAAAAAATATGTTACTGGCAAGCAATCAGACTTCTCTAAAATTTGGAAAGGGAATATTATCTCAACATTAGAGACTATTGAAGGGGATTATCCCGAACATGGACTCTCCTGCTATTATTATGCAAAACATGCATTAGATCTGTCAATAACAATAAGCGACAAATCTCTAACAGAAAGATCTGTAGAAGCTTTTATAACCCTCGATAAAAAATATGCCACTGATGATGATAAGCCGGGACTATGGGCGCGAACTTTTGAGGCTCTATTACAACATAGAGATTGTTTTAGTAAATATGAAAATGATATTCTTCAAGCTCACATAGAAAGATTTGATCGTTTTGAGAAACTTGCAATGGCTGAAGGTGCACAAACTGATATACATGGACACCATATGCAAGACCAAGCAGAATTATTAGCTGAATATTACAAATTAACTGGTTATGTAGGAGATATTAAGCCATTACTTGATAGAACGATGAATGCATTTAGAAAATCATTCAAACTACGAGGTGGAATGTGGGCACAAGGAATGATAGAGATTATGCAAAGGTTATATCGGAAGTATCATCTATATAAAGAAGCGAATTATCTTCTTGCAGAAATTAGGCAATTGGGAGAGGCAGCTCTTAAAGATTTAAGCCCTATCTCAATCTCTATACCCATTGACAATGCATTAATTGAACAGCATTGGAACAGGATGCTATCGGGGACACCTGAAGAACAAGGACTTAAATTCCTTTTGGAATATTTACCACGGATAGATAATGAAAGGGCAATACAAGAAAAAGAGAAAGTAGAAGCTCCTTTTTTTGATATGATGCGTACAACTACCATAAATTCGAAAGGGATTCCAATTTCTTATTTAGGAGTTGGACATAATTCAGAATATCAGAAATTAATATATGGAATATACAATAGATTGCGAATGGTTAATAGTTTCTTACATCAGCATATACAAAAATTAAAAGAATGTGGCCTGCTAACAACAGACTATGTAATGAATAGTATGTTTAAAGACTCTCCTGTAATTCTTAATGAACAGAGAAATATTCTTGAACGTGGATTTGAAGCATTTTTCCAAGAGGATTATCTTGTTGCGTGTCATCTTTTGATTCCACAATTTGAATCCGTTATAAGAAATTTATGTGTAGCAACTGGCGGTGAAATTCTACGGCCTAAGAGTAACCCCGAAGAAGGAAACGAATACAAATCACTCGAAGGATTATTAGACCAAGACTGTGTCAAAAAGGCACTTGGCGAAGACATTGTTACATATTACAAAGTCCTATTCACAAATAGCAATGCTGGAAACTGGCGCAACTTAGTCAGTCATGGCCTATTGGGAGCGGATGCTTTTAATGCAGATATGGCAGATAGAGTATTCCATGCTTTTTTGATTCTCTGTTTGGTAAAGCCAATAGAAAAAGATGAAAAAGAAGGTTTTAACAGCGTTGAAACGTAAAAGAATAAATAGTAATAGGAAAAAATGAGTAACTTTGCAAACAAAATAGGAATATGGCACTGGCAATAAACATAGAAGACCTGTTGAACAAGCAGAAGATAGAGTCAAATAGGATTGAGTTCAAGAAGGGTTGGAATCCTGCAAGTATATACCATAGTGTGTGTGCTTTCGCCAATGATTTCGACGATCTTGGTGGTGGATATATACTGGTTGGAGTGGATAGCGATGATGATACGGGAATGGCTATCCGTCCCGTGGAAGGTGTACCCGTAGAGAAGATTGACGGCATTCTTCAGGAAATGGTGAGCTATAACAACAAGATGTCACCATATTATATGCCCAGGACAAGCGTTGAAGAAGTAGATGGCAAACAGGTGTTGGTGATTTGGTGTCCTGCTGGCATTAATAGACCATACTCTGTACCTGAGAATGTGACAGCAAAGAATGGAAGCAAGGAGTACTTCTATATTCGTAGCGGAACGAGTAGCATCATTGCCAAGGGTGAGGTTCTGGACGAACTACGTGAATTGGCCAGCCGTGTACCGTTTGACGAAAGGGGTAATCCCAACATCAAAGTGGAGGATATATCCACGCTGTTGCTTCGTGAGTATCTGGTTAAAGTGGGCAGTAAGCTGGCAAACGAACTATACGAAAGGCCACTGAGCGAGATTCTGGAGCAGATGGACTTGTATGTGGGGCCATCGGAGAATCGTATGCTAAGGAATGTTGCTGCCATGATGTTTTGTGAGAATCCAAGTAAGTTCTTCAAACGGACACAAGTAGAAGTGGTCTTCTTCCCTGAAGGACGATTGGTAAATCCCAACAATCTCTATGAGGCTCCTGTCATCACAGGTTCTGTAACACAGATCATTGAGCGGACGCTGGAGTATCTGAATCGCATGGTGGTGATGCAATCCATCATCAAGCCCAAGAATGACAACCACAGTATCAAGTTCTATACCTATCCCTACCAGGCATTGGAAGAGAGTATTACGAACAGCCTATATCATAGAGACTATCGGGAGTGGGAGCCTGTGGTAATAACAGTGGAACCAAAGGGTATTACCATTCAGAACGTTGGTGGACCAGACCGTAGCATCCCTGCTGCTGACATCAATCGGGGTGAGTTGCTAATCTCTAAGCGTTATCGCAACCGTCGTTTGGGTGAATATCTGAAGGAATTGGAGTTGACCGAAGGACGAAGCACTGGTATTCCTACCATCCAGAATGTATTGAAGACTAATGGTTCACCTCGCGCCATAGTCGTTACAGACGAAGATCGCACCTTCTTCCGCATCACCATCCCCTGCCATGAGGCTGCTGGCAATATCATTGCTGACATAGCCAGTAAAGATAATCATGACCCAAAA
>ODAJ012149083.1_pt1 | contig 17240 bp, 5 predicted proteins | sample 1539241 | NCBI WGS metagenome assembly ODAJ01 (sample SAMN02144231, study PRJEB22623) | gut metagenome | biome: sheep rumen | host: Ovis aries | place: New Zealand
GCCGAACTGCCCAAGACCAAGATTGTAGGAGTAAAATAGTATTTCCCCGTAAGTATAAGTGATTACTTGTACTTGAACAGTAAAAAAAGAGGGTGTGTCAAAATGATGTGCCCCCGAAAAGTTGGATATTAAATTAACCATTAATTATTCAACTCTCTATGTTTGTGCATGCAGTCGGGATGCAAAGGGTGACATCCCATGATTTTTTCAAAAATTTTCCAATAAGCAAAAAGGGTGCGAAAACGGGGCTGAAAAAAGACGTTAACTCAATTGATCAATCGAGTTAACGTCTTTGATGATTTTAGTTAACGTAAACGATTAAATACGTTAACGAGCCCGTTTTGACCTGACAACAAAAGTCAAGGTTTTTTCAAGCAGGAGAGGTCTGCCGTGTCACTTCACCAGTCTCGGCAGCAGCCAGTCGGTGTACCACCGGCTCAGCCGAGGTGAGCGGTCTATCCAGCCCTCCACCCGCCAGAGCCAGCGCTCCAGGCGGTCCCTGTCAATCCACCATGTAGTCTGTCTTGCCATCATAGTCTCTTTGTGCTTAGTCACCACTTCCTTCGTCCTGCAATGGAGAGAGGGCAGGCTCTGTGGCATCGCCACCGATGCCGGGACTGAGTGCCAGCATGCCATTCAACTCCATCGTGACTACTTCCATCTGAGGTCTTGAATATTCCTTTTTCATGTCTTTTACTTTTTTTTATTTGATTCTTATTTCCTAATTCCAATCCTTATCTAATGACTACCTTCCGGCCACCATGCAGATAGACACCCTTCCGTGTGGGCTTGCCCACTATCTGGCGGCCGTCCAGCGTGTACCACGGTGCAGCAGATTCTTCGCTCTTAGCACCTAACTCCTCGCCTACGCCTGTCGTGTCCCCGCCGATGTTCATCGACAGCAGCATTGGGCTGCCAGCGGTGGTCTTCAACACATAGGCACGGAACGGCGGGATGTTGGCATTGGGGTACTCCGTTGTCACGCGCTTCCACTTGCGGTCGCTCTGCAAAATGTAGGCTCCGATGGCAGAGGCTTCCTCGTTCGTCATGCCGTGCAGCGAGCCTAACAGCTGGTAGCCGTCGGCCTCGGCGCTAGACAAAGACGCGTTGAAGTCCATCGTGAAGCTGTCGATGCCCACGCCGGCTCCCGCCGTCGACCATACCAGATAGGGAGTATAGGCGCGCGGCTGGCTCACCTCCTCGAAGGTCAGGTGGCTGTCGGTGCCGCCCGTCAGCGTATAGTACTTGAGCATGCTGCTCGTCGGAGGTGTGTAAGGAAGGCAGACCGTATAGAGCCCCTCTTCAGAGAAGTCGCGCGTGTAGGGAACGTCCTTCATCCTCAGGAAGGCGCGGAACTGGGAGATGTAGGCACCGGGGTTGGACGTTGTCACCCGCTTCCACGTCCCGTCGCTCTGCAGGATAAAGGCACCGGCATCGGCAGCCTCCGCATTGGTCATGTCCACCATCGTGCCGGTCAGCTCGCAGTAGTGGTTGCCTACGGTGCGGATGTTCATCGTGGGATTGACGATGAGGTTCTCCGTACCCACGTCGGCACCGCCGTTCACGGCCTTCACAAGATAAGGCGTGTAGGCCTTCGGCTCAGCCACCTCTATAAAAGACACGGAGGCGTCGTTGTCGGCATCCAGCGTGTAGTAGGTCAGGTTCTCGTGCACGGGAGGGTCATACGGCAGGCACAGTGTGTACATGCCGTCGCTCAGCTGGCGGTGGTAGGGATCCACATCGATGGTCAGATAGGCACGGTAGGAGGGGATGTACGCTCCGGGGTGCTCCGTGGTCACCTTCTTCCATGTGGCATCGCCCTGCAGGATGTACGCACCGCGTGCGGCCGCGTCGCCATTGCCGATGTCTGACAGCGTACCGTACATCTTGTAATAGCGGTTGCCCACCACCTGAGGCGTGCCGGAGGCCTCGATGCTCAGCAACTCCGTACCGACGTTGGCTCCGCCGTTCTCGGCCAGTACCAGGTAGGGGACAAAGGCCTCGGGGACTGACACCTCCTTGAACGCTACCGCCTCGTAGCTGTCTGTATCAAGCACGTAGTAGGTCAGGTTCTCGTGCACGGGAGGGGCATACGGCAGGCACAGCGTGTACTGGCCGTCCGTCATCTGGCGGTCGTAGTAGATGACGAAGGCCTTGTCCGTCTCCAAGTCGCCGCCGTAGGTGCCGGTTCCTGTCACCACGATGGTATAGGTACCCGTATCGCTCGGCTTCTCCGTCTGGTAGCCGCTGCCGCCCTGACGCTTGTACTTCACCACATAGTCAGTACCCTCGGACAGCACCGTCGCACCGTCCTTCACCGTCACGGCGGGAGCGTGCTGCTGCCCGTCGTATGCATAGCGGGCCGTCTCGGCCTCCACGGTCAGCCCTGTTGCAGGCACGGCACCGATATGCAGGTTGCCGCTCACATAGCTGATGGTGTAGTTGGCGGTCACATCGGTAACACCACTCGTGATAAACGCGTCACTGGGTGAGATGGCTCCCGCATGGTCGCCCACGCCGGTCTCACTTGCAGTCAGTGTCAGACTGCTGATGTCATGACCCGACAGCAGGCCGTCGACCTCTGCCATGTCAATACTGCTATTGATGCTCTCGCCGTACCTGATGCTCTGGTCGGTAGCCGTGATGGTCACCGACTTCTGGTCGATGTTGAATGTCGTGCTGGTTGTACCGTCATAGTTGCCGATGAAGGTGATTGCAGCCTCCGCCGTTCCCGCATTCGTGTTGTTACTATAGTCAATGGTGTAGTCCGTATCCTTCACCAGTGTCTTCAGCGTAGCACCATGATGCTGGATGGTCGGGGCGGGGGTCTGTTCCTCACCGTTATAAGTCAGGGCGGAGATGGAGCCGACGGTGATGTCGCCCGAGGCGAAGGTCTTCTTGTTGATGGTCAGCTTGCCGTAGTTGCTCGTCACCTCGTAGTTGCCGCTGACATCCTCCGTGCCATTCTTCACACGGATTCCCGATGCCGTGATGCCGTCGGGATAGACACCCACATCGCTCTTGGTCGGGGTCAGTGTCACCCCGTCCAGTGTGTGGCCCGTCAGCAGGCCTTCGTTCACCGTCACATCGCCTGTTGTCTGACTCAGTGCCGTATTGTAGGTGATGGTCTGCTCATGGGGAGTCACCGTCACGCGCCGTTTCTTGATAGTAAACGTTGTCGTGCCCGTACCGCTGTAGTTGTCCTTGAAGGTCACCGTCACCGTTGCCGGACCGGCATTCACGTTGTTCGAGTAGCCTACGGTATAGTCCGTGCCAGAGGTCAGCACCGTGCCGCCGTCCTTCACCGTCACACCGGGTTCCCACGCTGCTGCCTTGTAAGTATAGTCACCCTCGTTCACCTCGATGGTGAAGGTGGCCTCTGAGTAAGGCTTGGCTGTAATGGTCAGGTCACCCGCATCATAATTGATGGTATAGTTGCCGGTCACATCATATCCGCTGCCATCGGTGATGATGGCATTGGCGGCTGTGACGGCTTCCGTATAGACGGTGCTGCTGACTGCCGTCTTGTCGGTTGTCAGGTTGATACTGACAATCTTATGGTCGGTGGCCAGTCCGTCAGTCGGTTCAAGCGTCACCTTCGACACATCCTGACTGAGGCTGCCGCCATAGCTGATGGTCTGCGGCTGTGCCGTGATGGTGACAGTTCTCTTCGTGATGTTGAAGTCGCCCGTCAGCACACCGCCGCCCTTTGCACTCGACAGCTGGGCAATGACGCGGGCCGTACCCACATTCACGTTGTTGCTGTAGGTCAGCGTATAGTCTGTTCCGGCAACCAGTGTCTCACTATCCTTAGTAATGGTGACAGCAGGCGTGATGGCCGTACCTGTGTATGTCTGGTCAGCAATAGCAGCCATTGTGGCAGTAGTGCTTCCCGCAGCCAGCACCGTCAACTCGCCGATAACCTCTTCCCAATTATAGTTAGCAGTGACATCATTATTGTTGGCATCCTTGATGGTGACACTCTGCACATGCAGGGAATAGTCGCCTGCCTCAAGGCTGGTAAATGTCGTATTGACGGTAGGATCTCCCTGTTGGCTCCATCCTAAGGTTACTGCGTCCAACCGATGTCCAGAAGCCAGACCTATCAGTGATGCTGTGGCTACAGGCGACTCGCCCCTGACAATAGTCTGGTTGCCGGCTTCCACCAGGATGTCGCGCTTCGAGATGGTGAAATCCTTGGTTACCGTGCCAGAGTAGTTTCCTATGAAGTTGATGGTCACGGTAGCGGTGCCTGCAGCAATATTGTTGCTGTAGGACAGCGTATAGTCCCTGCCCTCCACCAATTGCGTGAAGAGCGTGTTCCCATTGTCCTTGACGACGGGCTTGGGCTGCTGTGCCTGACCGTCGTACACCACTGCGTCAATGTCGTCTATCGAGAAGTCTGCCGTATGCGCAGAATAGTCCTTCACGGTGATGTCCGCCTTTCCTGCCACATAGCTGATGGTGTAGTTGTTGGTCACATCTTTGCCGTTGGCATCCTTGATGGCTGCCAGCGAGGGCATCAGCTCTATGTTCGTGCCCACATTAGTCGTGGCAGGAGTCAGCTTGATGCTATTCAAACTATGACCCGTCACCAAGCCGCTGCCGTCAAACGTTACATCACTGGCCGTCTGGCTCATGGCTGCACCGTAGACTTTCGCGCTGCCGGTGGCCGTAGTCTGGTCTTTGGCCGTGATTGTCAGCGTACGGGGCTTGATGGTGAAGGTTTTCACTGTCACCCCCTCCAAGGGAGCCACCAATGTAACGATAGCTTTCGCGGTACCCGCATCGGTGTGGTTCTCCCAAGATTCCGAGTACTGGCTATCAGACAGGTTTCCCTGCTCAGTTGTCGATACCACGAGTACTGGTGTCTTGGGGGCTCCGTCATATTCCTGGTCGGCGATGTCACCCACCGTGATGTCAGGGTTCTTCGTCACAATCTTCAGGTCGCCGTTCTCGTAGGTCGGTGCATAATTGGCCGTCACATCGGTCTCGCCGGCCATGATGACGGCATTGCTCAGCACGATGGCTGCTGTGTATGTGCCCACTGCCGTTTCTGATGTTGTCACGGTGGCACTCTTCAGCGTGTGTCCGCTGATGAGTCCTGAGTTGGCATCACCCTCGACGGCCGTTGCCGTGCCATCGCCAGTCTGCAGTGCCTCGCCCTCCACGATAGTCTGCGCCTTAGCCTTCACCACGACGGGTCGCGGTGCAATGGTAAAGTGGCCCACTACGGTTCCTTCGTAGTTGCCCTGCATGGTCAGCGTCACGCGGGCCTCGGTGCCGGCATTGATATTATTAGAATAGGTGGCGGTATAGTCGGTGGCAGCCACAGGCAGCGTACCGTCTGTCACCACGAGGCTCGTAGGTTCCTTGGCAGTGCCGTCGTAGACGGGAGCTGGCGTGCCAGCCGCTATCTGCAGGTCGCCGGTGGTCACGGGCTTGGGATTGATGGTCAGCATGCCTACCTCCTTCTCGCCCGCCACGCTGCCGCCGTCCAGAGCTTTCGCCACGACGGTATAGGTGCCCGCATTGATGGGGTCGACATCCTGGTCTGCGCTGTTGCGGTAGACCAGCTGCCAGTTGCCGCTCTTCGGGATAGAGATGTTGTTATAGCCCGTCACGGTGACCGTAGGCTCCTGCTTCGCGCCAGTGTAGGTAAACACATTGTTGCTGATGGTCGAAGAGGTATTCTCCAGTGCCAACGGCATCACGGTGAGCGTACCCATCATAGTGTTGGTGGTCACCGGCTGTTTCTCCTCAGTGACCAGCGTGTAGTTGGTGCCCACGGTGGGCAGCACGGAGAAGCGGATAGGATAGCTGCCTACGGGTGAGGCCTCGGTGGCAGTGGTTCCCAACGTACCTTGCGTCAGTACGGCATTCGCCCGGTCGCTCTCGGGATAGCCGTAGAAGGTGCGCTCGAACTCCGCAGGGTTGCTCTCGGTATAGGCGCGAGCCACGGGCGGCGCATAGACATAGATTTTAATCTCGTTGGTGATTTTCAGGTCGGCGGGAGCCGCCTTCTCACCCGTCACGGCAGTACTCCCCGGCTTGGCCTTCACCTTGATGTGGTATGTGCCGATGTCCTTCGGCAGGTCGTAGATGGGCAGGCCGGTCTCTGGGTCTGTACCCGTCTGGTTGCCGGTGAAGGTATGGGTGGGCGAATCATAGTCGCCGGTATAGTAGATCACATCGTACTCCCCGGCACTGACAAAGTTCTTGTAGGTCTCGCCCTCCTTTGTCTGGTACACCTTCACGGTAGCCGTATGTCCCATGCCGTCGAAGTCTTGCACATTGTCGGTCACCAGTATCTCCGCATTCGTCAGGTCGAACGACCCGATGGTCAGTTTTCCGTTCACGGTAGTCACATCGTAGTTGGCACTCACGTCCTTGTCGGCGGCATCCTTGATGACCACCGAATTGTCTACTATCTTCAGCACATTCCTGTAAGAGCCCGTGGCAGGATATTTCGTTTCGCTGCTGCCGTCGGCAGGAGTCGTTCCCTCCACAGCAGTATTCATGATGGACACACCGGTAATCTCATGCCCTGTGAGCAGCGAACCGCCGGTGACCGATACCTGATCGATGGCAGTAGAAAAAACACCACCATACTTGATACTCTGGTCGGCTGCCGTCACGGTGACGGCATGCTTCGTAATGGAATAGGTGCCCCGGGCCGTACCCTTGTACCGGCCGCGCAGGGTGAAATCGACATACTTCGTACCGGCATTCGTATAGTCGGCAGAGGCGTAGATGGGGGTTATGTCATACTCCCGCAGCCCGTTGGTGGAAGCCCGAGAGGTCTGACCAGCGTCAGCGGCAGAATCAGTACCATACAGCATCGTACTGTTATACACCACTCCGCCGGTGGCCAGTATAGCCTTGTGCTCCTCGGCATCGTAGGCCACGGTGCTGATGCTGAGGGCTACGGTGCCTGTGGGAGTGGTGTCAGTCCAGGCGTTGCTGATGTCCGTCCGCGTTTGGAACGCAGCATTGACGGTGACATTAGAGGCCGGCATGACAAACGTGAACAGGCCATAGCCCTCGGGAGAAATCTCTCCCTTCACGGGCGACACTATCGGGGCAATGATGGGCGCACGCCTCGGTGCCTGGGCCTCGCTGCCCGACGGCACCACATCAATATTCGTACCCTCCACGTAATAGCCGTCGGCAGGCATCACGGTCAGGTAGACCGTAGCGCCCTCGGCAACGTAGGTTGATGACTCTTGGTCGGTACCGCCGTTGGGTATCCAATACGACATCACGATATTACCACCCGCAGTGGGGGTCATCGTACCGATGTTTAACTTGTAAGACGCAGCACTTGCTGCTGTCACCACCGACAGCAGCAAGGCCATAAGCATAGATTTGTATTTCATCACTGTTATCACTATTTCTTAATCACTACTTTCTTGCCGTTTCTGATGTAGACACCCTTCTGCGTGGGCTCGCCCTGGAGCTTACGACCATCCAGCGTGTACCACGGTGCGGCAGCAGATTCCACTCTCAACTCTTCACTTACTGAGGTTGCCATGCCGTCGATACTGATGTCCAACTTCCGTGGAGCACCACTTCCCGTTGTCAGTTTCAGGTAGGCACGGTTGGCTCCGATGATGACACCCGGCTCGTAGCGAACGAAGCTGTTGTTCATCAGGATATAGGCAACAGCGGCATCATCCCCGGTAAGCACTTCGCCGGCAGATGTAGAGCGCACACCGATAAACCGGTTATCGTTGCCGCTGATGCTGCTCTCGCTGGCCTCGTCCAGTTCAAAGGCGGTAGTGGTATTGCCGTCGGGACGCTCCAACAGAACGGGGACACCAGCCGGGATATAGTCCATCTCCGCCGACGTGTTGACGGTGCCATTGTTGCCCTCAGTGGCGGCACTGATGCCTGTCACGTAGTAGGCTTTGAAGCCTGTAGGCAGCTTCAAGCTGAAGCGCTCGTCATAATAGGTGCTCCACTTCAGATTGGCAAATGTCACGGGCAGTGTCACGTTCACCTTCAGGTCGGTGGTGACATACTGGTTGGTCGTATTCGTCACGCTGGGGTCAAAAGTGGCATTGGTCGTACCCTTCACCACTACCTGATACTCGCCAATGGCATCAGCCGGAATGGCATCCACCACTCCATCGCCTTTCTTGAAGGCTATCGTATAGTCGCTGGGCTGCAGGGCAACGGTGTTAGGTGTGGTTCCATTAGCCAAATAGAGCTTCACCACGAGGCTGGCGGGAGCCAGTGTCAGCGGCTGTCCATTCAGCGAGGTCGTCACCGTGTTGCCGGATTTCTGCAGGCGGTGGGTATCGGTGTCTGTGCCTACCATGACAGCCTCGCCCCATTCCACGTTAGCCGTCCTATTCGACAGGTTGGCAGCCGTGATGTCGAATGTCACAGTGCGCGTGCCAGTAAACTTCACGGAACTCTCTGTAGCACGGATCACTACCGAGCCTGCACCGGTTCCGGCATTCACGTTTGCACCATAAGAGATGATAGTGTAGTCGGTATTCTCAATATTCGTTCCATTCATCTTCAGTGTTTCAAACGCTGTCGGGCGGATCTGACTGCCCGTAAACGTCTGGGCGGCAATGGTAGCCGTCACCTTGTCACCGTCCAGGGCGTACTTACCAATCACCATTGCGGTCTCAGCAGTGGCGGTGTTCTCCACATTGGTAGTACCTGTAGTGGCATTCTCTTTCGCCTCAGCGGTGATGGTATAGGTGCCGGACTCGGTATGGCTGTCTGCATTATTGTATTTCACCACATAGTCACCTTCAGGAACTGTCCAGCCTTCTGCCCCACCCTTTTTCACGACTACACTGGTTGGAGCCTTGGGTGTGCCATCATAAGGTTGCTCAGCACCCTCCACTACTACCGTAGCCTGACGCAGGTCATAGGGGGCAACGGTAATGGTTCCGCCTGTATAGGTACCGACAGAATAGTTCGAGGAGGCCGCAGCACCAGAGAATGTCATGGTGTATTCGCCTACAGGGGTTCCCTGCTCAAGTGTTGCAGTGCTGCTGTCACTCTTCTTCACAAAGGTATAGTCTGTAGGACCGGCTGTCATGACAGTGCTTAAGGGCTCGTTGTAGGCAATGTTGCCAACAGTGTACCAGCTGCCCATGTCTGCAACGTCTGGCACAGCGTCGCCATATTCTAAGGTGCGGTCTTTGGTCGTGATGGTCAGCGGTCTCTGGGTAATGGTCAGCGTACCCGTTCCATACGTGATGCTGTAGTTGCTGGTCACATCCGTTGTACCATTCTTAATCTTTGCATCGCTCACGGTGATGATGCCAGCATCCGTTACATCCTTGTTGGCAGTAAAGAAGGTGGCCGAAGCCAGTGCGTCAGAGTTCACCAGAGCAGGTGACAGGGTTGATGTCACGTTAGCCTGGCCTGCCGTAGTGGCAATGGCGTCGCCATAGACTACCGTCTGCTCCTTGGCCGTCACCGTGACGGGACGTGGCTTGATAGTGTACGTACAAACAACGGTTCCAAGATCACTGCTTACACTTTCATTATCATAATAGGTAATCTGAATCTTAGCCGTTGCCGTACCGGCATTAACATGATTGGCATTGGTATAGTCCACCGAATAGGTATAAGAATTAGGTGCGGAGGTTGTCGACAGTGTAGTCTTCTCACCGTCCTTATCTCTATACACTACTAAATTGGTCAGCTCCTGGGCTGTACCGTTGTAAGTGTAGTCCGTATCATAGTTGGCTGTAAAGGTGCCATGCGTGGCATCTGGAGCCTTCACGATGGTGAAGACATCGTTCACTGTCACCGAGCCCGTATACTGCTCGTGGTTAGGACCTACAGTAATCTCCACATCGGCTTGGTCGTTCTCGTCCGTGTTCTGGCTCCAGCTGAGCGTACAGTCGGTCTGCACCTCGCCGTCAATCTTCACCGTGTATTCATCGAGACCGGGGGTGATGGCATCGCCTTGGCCATCTTCGTCCTCATCGCGCCACTGCTGGAATTTCGGTCCTTCTATCGTGACCTTGTCTGCTGGCAGGGCATCTTTCGGCTTGAACGAGCCTGCCAGGTAGATGTCGCCCGTCAGACCGGTGATATGGGCTACATACTCACCAAGGTCGCGGTCGTAGGTCACATTGTCACTGGCAAGGGTCAGTGTCTGCAGACCTTCCACCTCCACATCGGTATCGCCTGCTGCACGGTGGGGAGCCTTCATGTCGCCCTTGGACACCTTCTGCCAGGTAATCTGATTCAAGCGATAGCCACTATTGGGCTTAGCCACCGTATTGACGCTGCTGCCCACCGTGGGTTTCTCATCTTCAGCCATACCGGCAATATCCTCCACATTCACACCGCCAACAGAGATAACACCATTCAGTATCACCGTTGACTGGTTATTGATGTTCTTGACGGTCTTCTCGTCCTTGCTGACGGCATTCAACCCCTTGAATGTCGCATAGACATACACATCATGGTCTGGCATGGTGAAGGTAGTTCCTGAAAGAGCACCAGACTCTTTCTTGTCCGTGCTACCCTTACTGTACCAATAGAAGGTAGGCGGTGTGCTCTCGTAGCCCTCGTCAGCCACATAGCTGATGGTCACCTGCTCATCCTTCTTCGCAGCATTCTTGTCTACCCTCACCTGACCGCCATTGATGCCCGGGTCTATGTTCACGGCATACTTCGTAGACTCCCATACGGCATAGAGCGTCAATATTCCACCGTCATCCAATGCTGCATTCTCGCTATCAACATTCAGTGCATCGCCCACCGTCTCGCCTGCGGCAAACTCCGGAGTCGAGGCAGTACTGCTCTTTGCCCAGCCCAAGAAGGTATTGCTGGCCAGTGTCGGTTTGTCCTTAGTCAGTGTCAGACTGCTGAAATGTGCCTTCTTCTGCCCGGCAGGAGCACCATCACCGCCATTGGCATGATAAGAGATGGTGTAAGTATTCTCTGTAAACTTACCGATTACCGGCACATCCGCATCTGGCATGGTGAACGTAATCACCGCCTGTGTCTTGGATAAGGTCGATGCTGTGGCAGTTACTTCCTCTGGCACCAATCTTTCCGTTGCCGAGGCGTTGTTACTTATATCGAAATGCCAGCCAGTCTTAGGCACTACCGTCACGGTGATGGCATCACCCTGATGTGCGGTCAGATTGCCGTTATCTGTATTAGTGGTGCTGTTATAGCCTGTAAAGGTAAACGTTCCCCTATTGTCCGATACTGTTTCTACCTTCACCGCCCGGTCTTTCAGGAACGTGGCAGTAACGGTAATGGGATTTCCCGGCATCGTAAAGGCATCGGTAGTGAATGTTCCCGATGTTCCCTTCGTTTTACCGTCAAAGACCGAATGCTCTGTATCGTCACCCTCAACCTTGTAGGTCACCTTACGCAGAATATAATCATTTGCTATGGTCGCGGTCAGCTTCACTTGGTCATTCTGCATTGCCACGTCCATGCCGTCTACTAGGTTAGACGCGTATGCTCCACTGTTATGACTGCGCGTAAACGAGACGGAATTGCCTGCCCCCTCATTTTGTTCAATAGCATTGCTGATGATATATTCATGCTCATGCTTGAAGGTGGCGGTGACAGAGACTGCCGCTGCCGGCATGGTGAAGGTCTTCGACACATTATAGCCGTTTCCGACATCAAAGGTCTCTGTATGCTCGGTTCCGTCATTGTAGGCATAGGTCAAGGCTGCAAGGAAATAGTCTTGACTGGGGGTAGTAATCACCTGCACCTTATCTTCGTACTGAGCATTATAAGGAGATGTCAGTGAGGTAGAAGTCTCAGGTGTTATCTGGCGGGCGCGTTTATACGACACACTACCGCCTGTGCCGTTCAAGTCCTCAGCACTTGCTGTTTCTACTCCCGTATAATCTTGGGTTTTAACCGTCGTGGTCAGCAGATAGTCATTCTTCTGCCAGACGGCATAGAGGGTAATCACATTGTTGTCATCGGCAGCACTGCTGAAAATGCCCTTATCTGATGTTGTGGCACCTTCTGCAGCAGCGGCAAGCGTCTTGCTCGACGCACAGTCAGCCGCGGCATAGGTAGCTGTTGTAGCATTCTTATCCGTTGACCAGCCCAAGAAAGTATATCCCTTACGGGTAGGCAGAGCAGTGTCAAAGGTGAAAGCATCGGTAAAATACTTATATGTTTCTGTCGGATTAGAGGGCATTCCCTCTACGGGTTCATATATCGTATTATCACCTATCTTCACTCCATTATTGGAATCATATTTCACCGTGCATACTCGCTCTGCAAAAGTAGCAGAAATTTGATGGATGTCCCCAGAGGTTGTAAATTGTGTAGATGGCACATCGTTGACCGTAGTTCCATCATAAGTTATTGATGTCATATAATAACCCACATCGGGCAACGCAGAGAGGGTAATAGGTGTCTGCTTGGGCAAAATAACGCCTCCCGTCGTAACCTTCATTCCACTACTTGCACCAGAAACGGCAGCCGACACAGTACCATGAGAGGGAGCAGTACTAAACTTAATGGTTGAAGTATATCCACTACTTACAATCTGGATATTACGGATATATCCGCAAAAATCGCCATCTGCCTCAAAACCAGAGCGACCAATAAGGATATTATCAAATGAATTGATGTTTGTTAATACATCATTGACAATTTGTGCATAAGTAAGACTGCCTCCTGACTCTCCGATACTTGTAGTAGTATTCCATACTACACCATCAATATAAGTCGTTACTGTAGGGGAACTGTTCCCGCTACCAGGTTTTACTACTAAAGAAATAGCATGGAATGATTCATCATTATTTTTATCCGCCCAATAAGTTCTATTTCCTGAAGTTAAGTTTCTGGCTTTACATTTATTCGTTACCCCATTATTGGAGGCTATATAAGTAGAACTAGTATTACCACATGGTGAAGCAAACTCATTGCCAAGATGATATTGATCTCCTGCGTTGTAATTACTACCATTTGCAGCGACACTACCACACGTCATAATACAAAAATATTTTTGAAAACCTCCACCCCGAATAGCACCAACTGAACCAATATTAGCTTCTATCAGACGAGACCATTGATATGTACCGATACCATAAACACCATCATAGCTTACTTTATTTGCTGCGGCGTAGGTTTTAAACTCCATAGAGATGGTAAAACCTGTAGATGGATCAACATTTTTAAAAGGCTTATCTATCAGCGCCAAATATGGATGGGAACCTGTCATCGGACCATTTGCACCACCTTTGAAGAAGGCTGCTTTCAGTTCTGGATTCCACGTTACAGTTGCATATGGCCCCTGTTGCATCATTCCATGGTCGATACAGTACTGAAGAGGTTTATCCTCTGTAAGATAACTGGATACTGTAGTCTGTCCCCACATTGAAGTGCTATACCCTACTGACAACACCACTGCCATCATCACGCGTGCCAGGGCCATTATTCGGTTTCTGTCACTTTTTCGTTTCATAAGCATTCTATTTTTTATTTTATTTTTTCTTATTTTCTTCTGTTTCTTTAGCTCATGACACTACTGGGTACAAGAAAAAAGGTCATCCCGCAAGCCGATGGCCTGCGGGATGTGTGAGAAGGGTCTTTACTGTAAAGAACTAAAAGTTTTCTATCAGTTCCAGCCCCTGACTGCGGTAAAAGGGAAACTTGTCGTCGTCGGAGATCAAAGGTATACCATTACATATAGCATGGGAAATTATCAGATGATCTGACGGATCGTAATGCTCTTGCGCCTCATTGATCTGTAAGCGAGCATACGTCTCATAATGCTCCTTATGGAGATAGAGAATCTGGATATTGTATTCCGTTTCAACACAATTTATCATGTCGTTAACAGACTTCCACCAACGGCGAATATGAGGCTTACTATTCCACAGCAATACAAATTCCCTTAGCGACTCTGCACTGAGATAGAATTGATTGTCATAATCATCCATCAAAGCACGAACATCGCGAGACAAGCTTTCAGGGTCTTTTGCATACCATATAAAGATATGCGTATCAATTAGATACCGCATAACGTGGCTTTGAGTCCAAGTTGGTAACCATCCTGACTGCATCGTCCAATGCAGCTTTGTCTTCCTCTGTTAAAGGACCCCAACCTCTGAGCTTTGCATAATAATCTGCCTGCTCCCTTCTGTTCTTGAATTTCATCTCTTCCATATCACGTATTATCTAAGTTAGATGTTGCAAAGTTAAGCATTTCTATTGGAAACGCCAAAACTTTCTCACACATTTTTTCTGTACCAGCATGTCAAAGAGCGCGCGAGCCGAACGCAAAGTGAAAGCTTGCTTTCAGACTTTGCTGAGGCGAAGCCGCTTTTCGAGCGTCAGCTCAAAGAGCGATTTATTTAGAACTTCCTATTTAACTACCACCTTGCGGCCATTGAGGATGTAGAGGCCCTTACTGGAGGGCTTTCCGTCGAGACGGCGGCCCTGCAGGTCGTACCACACACCATCCATGTTGTCGCTTACTGCTTCCACTCCATGGATGCCAGTGGTATTTTCGCCTGCAATCACGAGAGACAGGCGCGGAGCACTCAGGCTATGGCCACTCGTGCCACCATTGATATAGGCGCGGTTCTTCGTATAGTTGCCACCAGTAGCCCAGACAAAGCTCTCGCCGTCGAAGATGTATATCTTGTCATTGGAGTCGATTGAGCCTGTAGTGCTTACACCCGTCAGGGCATTGGTGCCCGTATAGGTTGCATCCGCGCCTGAATATGCATACAGCTTGACGGTAGTGGTCTCAGCCGGTGTGCGCAGCATGACGGGTACACCGGCATTGATGATGCCACTGTTCTCCTTCACCAGCAGTACGTCCTTCTTATCGTCGGTCAGTGTGCAGTAGTACACCTTGGCATCACCCTTGGCCTGCAGCTTCTCCGTGGGATGGTAGTACGTGCAGTAGTTGTATGCCGGTACCGACAGGCGGCTGTAGGTAGTTGTCGAATAGTAAATGGTGAAGTGCTTTGAGATAGTTCCTGTATAATAGCCCTTCATCTTAAAGGTGACTGTAGCCTCGCCAGCCTTGATATTGGTAGCGTTATTGTATTCGTCGGTATAGGCCACATCATAGTCCATACCCTTCGTCAAAAGCGTAGTACCGTCATAGACGGAGACACCGGCAGGTTTAACAGCAGTTACACCGTCACCCTCGTACTCGTCTTTCAGTCCCAAGACGGTGAAGCCGGAGCCAACCTTAGCGGTCAGACTCAGCGTGCCGCGCAGGTCTGTAGGACAGGTGATGGTATAGTTGGCAGTCACGTCATTGCCCGAAGCGTCCTTGATAAACGTCTCTGCGATGACTGCCATGATGGCATGTTCGTTGTCACCTATCTGAAGCGTCATATCGTCGTCTTCCTTCAGCGTCACTGCCGACAGCGTGTGACCTGTACATGCATCTAACAAAGAGGCTTTGCTGAGGTCGTTGCTCAGTGACGATCCGTACTCTATCGTCTGGTTATAAGTCTGTACCTGCACTGGCTTTTTGGTAATGGTGAAATCCAGCGTAGTCGAGCCGATATAGTTGCCGTCAGTGCCGTTGGCACTCAGCGTGGCGGTTGCCGTGCCCACATTGACATGGTTCAGATAGGCGGCGGTATAGGCCGAAGCGGGAATCATCGCACCTCCGGCAGTGAGTCTGAGCACGGTATTGTCTGCCGTTACGGGTCTAACTTCCTCACTGGTATAGGTCTGAGCGGGAATATTGGCCGTGACCACTGCATCCTTTAGGTTGAACGGTGCGACGGTCAGCGTGGTGCTCATGTCGGCAGGTGTCTGATAGTTACTGTTTTCAGGTGTGCTGAAATGTGCGGTCACGGTGTAGGTGCCGGCATCAACGATGCTGGTAACTGGGCTGCCGTTACGCGTATAAGTATATGAGGAAACAGTGATGTCTGCACCAGGCAGTGTGCTGGCATCAATCTTCAAGGCATTCGGGTAATCATGGTTGCTATAGTCGGTGCCGTTGTAGGTCACGGTGGCATCACCGCCCCACTTGACACCATTCATGTTGTAGTCGGCTTTGATAATCTGCGCCTGTACCGTACCGACAGGACTGTCCTCGCTACCTTTGGGCTTGTGGTTTACATCACCTTTAAAATAATAGTAGATGGTGTACGTGCCTACCTGACTTAGTTTGATGTCGTTAATGTCGGAGGTCCATTCGGTTTTCCACTCATCACCGGCTTTTAAGCGATACCATGCCGTACCTCCTGTAGCCGTAGCAGCATTGATAAGCCGCTGGTCTTCAGCATTGTAGGAAAGGATAAGGCCTACAGGAGGTGTATAGGCAGGAATGTCGGCCTCGGAAATAGTAATCGTGACAGGACCCTTACGGTCATTATCGCCCATTCCGCCGTAGTCTGCATAAGAACTATTGGCACTCTGCACATACCAATAAACCTTATACGTGCCTGCATTCGTGCGGGTTGGAACAGCATCTGACCATCCTGCGTCACCTACTGCTAAATACATTCCCTTACCATTTGCCGACGATGCTGCCGTCACTAAAGCCTGCGGCTCGCCAGTATAGACGAGTTCCTTGGCAGTAGGAGCCGTCACGTCGGTCATTTCGAGACCGTAAATCTCAGAGCTGAACGTGCCTTGCAACTGATTGAACTTGTTAGACTTGAGATACATGATACCTCCGCCCTTGCTGTAGACAAAGCTGTCAAACGTATAACCGCTATAGCTGCCTACATTGTATTTCCACTGCATCGTGTACGAGCCTTTATCCTTGGCCAGGCCCTTGTCGCTGGTCAGCCCCGTGCCCTCAAACCAGAAATAAATGGTGCCTCCGCACTTGAGTTTGAGCGAGGAGTTGGTATATGTACTGTATGAATAGGCACTCTCGTCCGTTCCCTTGAAGAGCACCTGGTCGTTGCCGTTATACTGTTTCCTTACACCTACGGGCGGATTGGCTGCCACCTCCTCGTCGACATTGTAGTTCAGGTAGACCGAGTTGAGGAAGATGTTGTCAAACTTTCCCGTACAACGATAGGACACACTGCCGTCTGTCTCACTCCTACTGAACTGGTCGCCGTCCTTGCCTGCAGGATAGACACGCTCACTGACGGTAGTGGTAGACCAGAGAAATTTCTTCTTTTTCTTATAATAGGCGTTGCACCAGAACTTCTTGATGCTGTAGTTCTTATTCGTGAACGTGAACGTGATAGTGGTCGTGGCATCTTGATTACTCATCTTCAGATGATATAAACCATCTTTATAAGAATAGGCAGCATTCGTGATGGTCAGCG
>ODAJ012121997.1_pt1 | contig 17238 bp, 6 predicted proteins | sample 1539241 | NCBI WGS metagenome assembly ODAJ01 (sample SAMN02144231, study PRJEB22623) | gut metagenome | biome: sheep rumen | host: Ovis aries | place: New Zealand
ATACCTCGCACCTCGCACCTCGTACCTCGCACCTCGCTCTCCGTACCTCGCACCTCGCACCTCGTACCTCGCACCTCGCTCTCCGTACCTCGCACCTCGCACCTCGTACCTCGCACCTCGTCACTTCTCTCTCCTCTCTCCTCTCTCCTCTCTCCTCTAAAATGATAGATTCCCTTAGCCAGGAAGTAGTCGCTCACGGTGACCACGGCCAAGAGGAAGAAGTAGAAGCCACTGCTCTTATAGTAGAAATAGTAGGAGAAGGCAGTCACAAAGAGCAACCGCAGGGTCAGTTTCTTCTCCAAGAGGAAATAGACGAGCGTGAACCCCAAGAACAGGAACAAGAACAGCGAAGTGCTGAAAATGAGCGGCTCGTCGCTGTGGTACGTCAGCTGCTGCAGAATCTTCTCTATCACCGGCGCGTCCTCCTATAGTTCTCCACGCCAGCCAGCATCGACTGACATATCTTGTCAGCCAGTACCTTGCCGCCCTTATAGTTCAGGTGCGTATAGTCCTTGGCGGCGAGACCCTCCTCTACGTACTTCTTCATGCTGTCATTGCCGCCCATCATCTGGTGAACGTTCAGATAGCCCACGCCACACTCCTTAGCCAGTGTACGCTGGAAGCCCACGAGTTTCTCGACACCCTTCAGCGTATGAATGCCTCCGGCCGAACGCTGCACGCGGTCGGGCACGCTGAACACCACGATGCTGGCCTGCGGAAAACCTTTCTTGAAGTTCTCTATCACGTTCTTCATGCGGTTGATGTAAGCCCGGCACTGAGCGTCGGTAGCCTTGTCGTTCACCACGTTCAGTCCAAACTGCAGGATAATGAGGTCGTAGGGACGCAAGCGGTTGAAGTCCTGCATGGTCTTCACGGGAATCTTCGAGAGCATGAAGCCCGGCGTGCCGCGCATGCTGAAGTTGTCTAAGGCGACGCCGCGCACCCCGTCAAGTGCCACGCCGTACAGGCGGGTCTTGGCCGAAGCGTTGGGGAAGCTGTAACTGAGTTTCGTCATGGGGGCCTTCGTCTCTAACACTTGTATGCCTTCCGCAGGGCCAAACTTGTACTCACCCGTAGTGAGGCTGTCGCCCTGGGTACGTATGGTCAGCGGCTGGTCGGTCTGGAAGAAGAGCATGGCCCGCTCCCACTTCGAGGAGTGCGCCTTGTATTTTGTAGCCGTCAGTTTCAGCGTAGCACCGGCCGACGGCTGGTAGTAGCGCTGGTTCATGGCTTCCAGTTCTGCATTGAAAGGCTTTTTCAGGATGCAGTTCTCCTTGATGTTCTTGCTCTTGGCCGTAATGGTGGGCTTATTCGTACCCACGCCGCCGCCACAATCGACCCAACTCGGCCCTGAGCCGCCGTACTTCGACTGCAGCACTTCGCGCAGGTCACAAGTCAGAATGTCGCTCTCAATGAACGAGTCGCCAAAGTAGGCAATGTTGATACTCCCGCCCTTCTTGGCATTCAGCAGCTTGCTCCAGAAGTGGTCCATGCCGCCCGCCTTGCCCTGCGAGAAGTCCTCGAAGAGTACCACACCGGCAGGACGGTAGAGGGCAGGAGCCTCAGCCCCCCCTTCCGTCCCCCCGAGGGGGGAAACCGCTGCGCCAGAAGCCTCCCCTTGTGGGGGGAGGTTGGAGGGGGCTGCTTCTTTTATATCCGCCAACATATCCACCGGGCGGCTCTCGAAATCGCCGATGCTGAAAGTAGGCAGTAACCCCATAAGCAGAAGCACCGCCACCACAGAAAGTGTCAATAGAAAAGTCTTCCCTGTAGAATTCTCCATCCTTAAAAATACTTATAAGTGCCTGCAAAGGTACGAATAAATTATAAATTAAAGACGAAAATGAAAGATTATTTGTATATTTGCGCCATGAAACATAAGATTATCAGCTTCTTGCTGCTGCTGACCTGCTGCCTCAGCGTGCATGCGCAATACGACCTGCTCTCGGCCAAGAAAGGCGTCATCAAGGGCGGCTACGACTTTTGGGTCTATACCCCCGACGACTATTATTTCAGCCAGGAGTCAACGGCACTCATTATCTTTCTGCACGGCGCAAGCCTCTGCGGCCACAACCTCAACCGCGTCCTGCGCTACGGACCCATTGATGCCGTCAAGATGGGACGTTACATCCCCGCACTCATCGTAGCCCCACAGAACCCGGGCGGACCGTGGAATCCTAAGAAACTGAATGACATCCTGGAGTGGATGGAGCGCCACTACGCCTTCAACAAGAGCCGTGTCTATGTACTCGGCATGAGCCTGGGCGGCTACGGCACGCTCGACTTTGCCGGCACCTACCCCCACAAGATTGCGGCGGCCATCGCCCTCTGCGGAGGCAGCACGCTGAAGGACTATCGCGGACTGGGCGAGCTGCCCCTATGGATAGCCCATGGCACGGCCGACCGCGCCGTCTCAGTACATGAGTCGATGAAGGTCGTGGAGGGCATGCAGCGCCTGGGTGTCACGAGCCGTCTGCGTTACGACTGGCTGCAGGGTGCCTCTCATGGTGCCCTGGCGCGCTTCTTCTATACCAGTAAAACTTACGAGTGGCTGTTCCGCCACACGCTCGACGACCCATGGCGTCCTGTCGATAAGGAAGTCGATATCAAGCAGAACGACCTCAAGAATGTCTATAAGGACATTGAGCGGCGCACCGACCAGTTAGAGATAGAACTGAACAGCCGCGACACGGAACCCCTCGATGACGAAGAGGAGGAGGATGATGATAGGTGATGGGTGATGTCAAAAGGTCTAAGGTCAAAGGCAGCCTTTGACCTTAGACCTTTTTCACTCTTCACCTAACAAACACTTTCATCGTTTTACGACCTGATGCCGTCTCGGCCTCAATGATGTACGCACCCGGCTGCAGCTGGAACTGTACCTGCGTGCCACAATGGCCATCACTATACACCAGAGCACCACTCACGCTCACCGCACGAACCGCACGCAGCTCGTCGGTAGTCGTAACGGTCACCGTGCCACCTCGTACGCTGATGAGGGTCTCTCCCCCCGCCCTCTCCCAAGGAGAGGGAGCTATAGACGACGTCAGATAGTAGCGGCCGTAGTCGTTAGGCTGGATGGTGACGGTGCCGTCTTCGCCAACCTCCGTCGATTCACCCGTCAGGGCATCATAGACATAGAGGGTGGAGAGAGGAGAGAGGAGAGAGGAGAGTTGACGTTGACGTTTACGTTGACTGGTTCATCGTTGCTACATGCCACGCCGAAGGGTACCATGTCCAACTGCTGGCGGGCGTCAATGCTCAGTGCCCTGCCGTCAGCCATGGTGAACACCATCGGCACGTCGGCAAGGTTCGAGTCGAAGAGCGACGTGGCGTCCTCCGTCTCGCTGTAGCCCTGAGCAGCCGTCGGGCTGACGATAAGGTCGGCCTTCGAAGCGTTCTCGCCGTCAGACACCGTCAGACAGAGGTGCTGCACCATCTTAGGAGCCGGAGCTTCCGGCTCCACCTGCTGCGGCACGTACAGCGTGGGCTCGGTATGGTTACCATCGGTGATGACCCAACGGTTGAAGACAATCTCCGTCGGTGCGTCGTTAGCCCTACACTTCACGATGAAGGCTTGCAACGGACGAATGACCCTGGCCGTCTGCGTAGCATTCACGGCCGTCATCACTCCCTCGTCATAGAGGTAGTAAATGGGGCTCAGCTTGGGGTTATAGGAATAGTACGTTCCGTCGTCTAAGTAGCCGAAGAACTTACCCATGTCGATACTGGCCATGAAGGGATTGCCCACCAGGAAGTATTCATAGCCATCCTCATCGACGCCTTGCGACTGCAGCTCTTGCAACGACACAGACCATGACTCGAAGTCGTTGGACGTCCTGTCATCGGCCACGTTGTCGTACATCAGTCGGCCGTAGGTGTCGGCCGTCTTCGCCACGGTCTGAGCATCGACCGCCCCCGTGGCAGGCTTCTGATTGTCCCACTGGTAGTAGTCGTAAGCCGCGTCGGCCTTTGGCAGACGCAGCAGCGCATTGCCGGTCAGGTTCCGCTTATGGGCACGAATGGCAAAGCCGCTGAAGCCGTGGTAGGGCACCTGCACGTCGTTGAACACGTGGCTCCACTCCAGCAGGTTCAACGAAACGGAGGTGTAGGGCAGGTCCGCCGTGTAGCTGGTGGCCCGCAGGTCGTCTGTCTTGGTATAGACCTTCGTGTTCTGCATGCCCCACGAGCGTTGGTACATGGGGTACTTCGTACGGCTGTAGGAGCCAGAGCCTACCCCCGTCTCCTCCCAAAGGGATGGGGTGTCACTGAAGTGGATGGGCTGGAAGGCCTCCGTAAGCTGACGACCATTAGTAGCGACATTGTTAGTAGTCGGCACGTACATGTCGCCAGCGTAGGTAGCCTGCAGCGGCGTGCTCATCAGGTACCAGCGGTTAGGCACGAGCTCTGCCTCCACCCAGGCCTTCTCGTACTTCAGTCGCTGCTGGAGTCGCAGCTCAGCACCAGGCTTGAAGTATATCTCCTTACAGATGTTGCCGTAGAACTCCTCCACGTCATAGACCTTCGTCAGCGAGCTTACGTCGTCGCCGTAGGCATTCCAGCTGAAGCCGCTGCCGGCATCACCCGACAGGTAGCGGTGGCCGAAACAGCCCTCGCCGCCCTCGGCATGCGTACCGTAACGCACCAGCATGTCGTAGCGGATGAACTTATCGTCCAAGTAAGCCGACGAACCCGAAGGACTGGTGTCCGACGCCAAGTCGTTGGTGGGACTGATCATGTCGCCGCCCGTCTGGGGCGTACCCGCCACCTTGCCGCCGTAGTTCTCGTTGATCATGCTGGGCGAGTGGTTGTCGCCTAACATCGTCACGTAGGTAAACTTCATGGGTACGAAGCCGGGGCGCTCCGTCAGCAGCGGGTTTATCTCCGTGTTGTCCTGATAGCGGTCAGGATGTCCTGGTGTCACGCTGTTCTGGCTATGGGTATTGGCATCGTCCTTATACAGTTCGGCACGTGTAGAACGCTGCCAGTTGCGGTCGTCATACCAGTTACCGCTGTAGTACTTGCTCGTACCTATCTTCTGAGCCTCCCAGGTGGCAAACTCAGGCACCACCTTGAAGACGATGTAGAGGTCGCCCACGCAGGGGTTGGTCACGCTCTCCTCGTCCTCATCGACATAGGAAGTAGAGACTTCGTAGTAGTAACCCTCGTGGAACTCTTTTACGCAACAGCTGAAGTCTATGGGCACGTACATGCGACCCACGTTGACAAAGATACCCTGATCGCCGTCGGGGTCGTAAATCTCGGCCACCTTGTCGCCTACTTCCCACGTCGGGTCGTTGGTTTCCGAAATCTTCAGCTCCTTGGCCGAGAAGTTCAGACTGCCGCCGTCGAAGAATAGCTTCTTGCCGTTGAGCACGCGGCCCTTGTTCTGGTAGCGCGCCACGGGTATGTGGAGCTTATAGCCGTCGTTCTTCATCTTGTGGAACTGCTCCAGACCTAAGCGCACCACGCGGTGGTTGTAGCCCTCAGGATAGGTAACATCGTCGAAGCCTAACTCCATGACTGGCGCACTGGCATTGGCTATCACGTCGAATACCAGTTCCAAGGGCGAACAGATGTAGCGTTCCAAATCAACATGGCGGTTGACGGGAATGGCGGCAAACTTGCGGTCGCCCTTCTCAGCCGTGGTAAACGTGTGCGAGAACGTATGAGTGTTCAGCAACTTCAGCTTACCCTTGGTGACGGCCCACTTATAAATTAGGTTATACATCTCCGTGGTATATTCTACTCCGCCAGTCGTCTTCGGCGTTGAGGGTATATCGCCATCGCTTGTCTTATAGTCTGGATAGTTCTCGCGGAAGTGGCTGAGTGCCCGCTCAAGGTAGAGGTCGCCCTCCTTGACCTCCTTGAACTCGCTCTTCGGGCCGTCCCAGAAGTCGAAGTTCACCGTGTAGGGCACGTAGCCGTCGTCGGTGGGGTACTGCACGGTAATGTTGAATATCTTTTCTGCCTCCGTCTGACCGCAGTCAATACCTATTCTGCCGTCACTGTATTCACCGCCCGACTCCATGTCGATTCTCAGCACGTAGGGCGTAATGTAGTTACTGTAGGTCGAGCAGACGCTGCCGAAGTAGGGGTTACCCCAACCCTCGAAACCGATGACCTCCTGATTACCCATGGTGTAGAACGACACGAAGTAGGTAGAGTTGACCTCCAAGGGGAAGAAGCGGTCGTCAAACTGGTAGTAGATGATGCCGTCCTTGGTGTCCTTATAGTAGCCGCTCACCACGCCCTCGGGCAGCTCGTCCTCGGGCAGCGAGGCCTCATCGTAGTAGGTAGGCACCAGCACCGTGGCATAACGGATATTGCTCTCGTCGTCGCCGCCAGAATAGACACCGGGGCCATAAACCTCCTCGTCGGCAATGTCGAGCAGCGGCTCGCTCATGTTCTCGTGCTTCTTGAACAGGCGGTAGAACACTTTCTTGTCACCCGTGTTCTTGCCTAACGCTGCCAGCAGCTTGTCGGCCGGGGCCACCACCTTCACCTCTACACCGGAACCTTCGTCGCAAGGTGAGCCAAGCTGCTTCACCTGTACCTTGGCAGACTGCGTAAAGAACGAGATCTGATCAACACAGTAGTCGGCACCTTCGGTATTGTCGCAATAGTTGTCAATTTCCACATAGAAGTGCTGCAGCGAACCGTCTAAGTAGGCAGTCATCTCAGCTGGAATAGTCGTGTGTCCATACACCTGATACCACTGACCTTGGACAACACCGCCCAGCTGTTCGCTAATGTCACCCGTAACGAACGACGCCACGGGCACGCGCTGGCCATTGTCCTCTACGCTGACGCGGAAGCGCAACTGGGGTTTTGTAGCACCATCAGTAATGTCAGCCACATAGGCGGTGTAGTACAGACGGGCGTTAGGACAGAGGGCTGCATCAAACTCTAACTGGGCAATGGTGCGCGCCTCGTCAGCAGCATCCACATAAAGGAAGGCGCCATAGTCTTCTGTATCACCGAAGGCCTTTCCACTGGCACGTTCGTGGGTAATGTCGAAGAGCGTTGCCGCGTCCCACCACTGGCAGAGGATGCTCTGGTTGTCACGGTCTACACGCTTAGAAATTCCATCGATGTTCATCGACTTCAGCAGCGTGTAGTCGCCATGTAGCGGAGAGACACCATAGACACCCCAGCCGGCATATTTGTTCGTGGCGCAGAGACCATAGAGCTGAGGGTAGCAGAAACCATACTGCGCATTGGGCCACACAATAGGAATCTTGGCATAATTCTCAAACGAGTTCTCGGGTTTCTTCAGGCCGATGAGGAAGAAGTCGTTGAAGTCGAGCGTGTTGGCCAGGTTGTACTCTTGAGCCATATACGACGGCATGCGCTCCCCAGTCTCACTGCCTAAAGCCTGCGGCTTAGCGTCGATAATCTCCAGTTCGCCCCATATGATGGGCAATTCGTAGTCTGCTCCTGCGGCAGTGTTGCCCACGGTGGCTACCATCACCAAACGGTCGTCCATGCCAATAACAGGCTGAGTACTACCCGTGCCCGAAAGCTTCGTCCACGCAGCACCGTTAATGTCGGCCAGCGTGTAGTTGGCCTGGCGCTGGTTCTTGCGCGCGCCCATGTCGATAACACCCCTCCACAACGAGCCTGTCTTGTCCTTATAGTAAGCGTACCACTGCATGTAGTCGGCGGCCACCACCTTGTTGCTACTGTCATAGACGTAGTAGTGGTTCAGGGCGCGAATCTTCGTGCGCAGCGAGAACTTACCGCTGCCATTGTTGGTAGAGACAACGATACGGCCGCCATATTCCAGGATGGACGGCATAGCAGACTCAGCCTTGGTCTGTATCTGGGTCTCCACAGCTGCCAGATTGGCTGCTGCGTTCTTTGTCCTCTCTGCCAGAATAGATGCCGGCAGAATGTGGAAGAGGTAACGCTCAGAGATGGTCGGTTCGTGAACGAGATAGGTAAACGAGTCGTCCATGCCGTCGAGATAGCGTGACACGTCGCAGGCAATGAGAATCTCCTAGCTCTGCGCCAGCGAGGTGAAGCCCTCCGGGGCCTTGAACATCACACCCACATTGCTGCTGCAGGGATCTTCACCAAAAGCAAGAGCCACGTGACCCCAGTCGCGTTCTACCAACTTGGTACCTGTTCCCTTAGCCGTCAACGATACCGACTTTTTGTCTGTAGTGAAGTCATACCAACGGAAATAGGCACGCGGTTCAGTGTCGTTACCTGCCACCGAGTAGTACTGCAGGGGCAGCAACAGTTCTTCCTCATCGCCTTCATTGAGGTTCAGGTAGTAGTAGTAATCGACGGTATGCACATTCTGACGGATGTCTTTGTCCTCCGACACCTCATAGGTGTTCGTCCGATAGTTCCAGGTATATTGCGGGCTGACGGTGGTGCCGCTCTGCGTCGTGTAGTCGCGGATGGCGGCCAGCTCCGTCAGTCCCTGCTCAGCCACATAACGGTAGCCCTCGCCCTGATAGTGTACAAACGGATAAGTCGCAGGATCCAGGTCTGTCGTTGTACGCAGGTCATAGATGTATTTCACCTGCAGCTCCTCCGGGTCGGCTGTCCAAGGCTCCTTCCACGTGTCGGTCTTCACCGTAGCCACGCATACCATGCGTACATCTTTATAATTTACACCAGTAGGCAGGGTAATGGTGGGGTTGTAGGCCGCTCCGTCTCCTTTGTCTCCGAAGTTTGCCTTTTCAAACTCATAGCGGTAGTAGCCGTTGGTGCCCGTCAGGGCGGTGTAGCCGCCTCCTGTCAGGCTCTCCATCTCTATCGGGCTACCGTTCTTGTCCGTCAGGTACCAGCGAACATACAAGTCCTCTGCCAAGAGCGTACGGCCCACGTTGCAATCGACGGCCAGTTCCTGCCAGTTTCCTAACAAGTGGGGCGTAAACTGGCGGGTGTCCGGGTCGTAGAGCACCGTCTTGTACTTCGTCTTCATGTCGTACATGAAGTGGAACGTATAGGTGTAGTCGTAGTCAGGCTCCGTGGTCGTAGGCTGCTCCGTTGAGAGTGCCACATGCACCTGATACTGGTCGAAGGTGCCGGCCTCTAAGGCCAGCGTGGCATTGCCGAGACTGATGCCTTCACTGTTGCTGATGTAGTAGCCGAAGTTGGCGTTGGTGCTGCCCTCGGTGGTGTAGGCTGTCATGCCCGTCGCCGTCAGCAGTCCGGTGGGGTCTATGCGGGTGCCGGCTGCGTCGGTCAGCCATACGCGGGCGTACTTGGCCCCCGTCTGGCCCCATTTTGTCAGCACCTTGCCCAGGTTGATGGTCTCCTCGGAAGAGGTGTTCTGCACCATAATGGTCTCGCTGCCCTCGTTGCCGCTGTCCTTCAGCTCGCCGAGATAGCTCTTCTCCATGGTGAAGGTATAGCGTACGTTCGGCGTGGCCGTAGCATCGTTCTTGGCAGCCACCTCACAGATAATCTTACAGTCCTGCAACTCCTCGAAGGTCTTGCCCGCCGGCGCATAGATGGCGGGTTTGCCCCAGTTGCTGTTCCACTTGCCTGCAGTGACGGGGTGCGTACCTACGAGCAGTGCTTCATTGCTGCTCACCTCGAAGGGTTCGTGGGCCGCAATGGTCCATGTGCCGGTCTGGCGGCTGTCGCCATACACTAACGGCTGCTTTTCGTTAGAGCCGTTCACGACGTACCAGCGAATGCACTGTCCGAGCGACAGCTCCTCCCACGACGTGTCCCAGTCCGTATCGGGATTGGTCGTCGAGGCGTCGGCTTGCATCTCCCTGCGTCGCCACTCCATCGTACGTGTTATCTCCTTCGTCGTCGGGTCGGGGTAGGTAAAGTTCCAGCTGTAGTTCAGTTCCCAGTCGGGCTCCCGCGTCAGTGGCGTGGTGCCTTCCTCGGGCAGCACCTCGGTCATCGCTGTGGAGAACACGCCCACCACCTTATAGAGCTTGTAGGCTTTCGGTGCTTTCAGCTGCACGGTAATCTTGCTCTTGTCGAGCGTCTGAATGTTGCCGCCGTCGGGGCCTAAGTAGATGTAGAATCCTTCCTCCTTGTTCGTACAGGCTGTGACGTTGGTGCTGGCTCCATTGTACTGCACCGTCAGTTTCCCCGTCGGGTCCTGCAGGTTACCGTCGGCATCGGCCAAATAGAAGCGCACATATTTCAGGTCCTGGCCGTCCAGTTTAGCATGCGCAAAGGCTCCGTTCGCCAAATCGACCGTCACGCTGGCAACATCGCGGTTGACCTCCTGCGTCATGCCGTCAGCCGCACCTGTAGCACTCAGCTCGCCGGTGAAGGTAAAGGGGAAAGGTATAGGGATGCAAAAAATCACCTTTGGAACTTCTGTTCCGTCATATTCGTCAGACACGGCACACCTTATCTGGTAGCCTGAATACTGCTCTAATGTAGTACCCAACGGGGTCTTAATGGTTATTTTTCCGACATTATCATTAAAATACCAACTATTGGTCTGGCTGCCTGAATTTTTCGACAACTTGTTTTCATTAAATGCCCACCCTTGATATACTAATGGTGAAGCCCATACTCCATTATTGGGCTCACCAGAGGAGAAAGGCTGCAGCACTTTGCCCGTTTCGTCTGTTATATACCAAGACATGCTCCAAGAAGACATGAACTCTGCTACAGTCTTGTTGTCAAATTTAGGTAAGAGTAAGCTTTGAATGTCAATAGACACTTCGCTGTTTTCTAAAACAGAACTTGGCAATAGTTTTTTAAGCAATATCGTCTCAACAGAATAGGCAAACTTGAAGGTGTAGAGGTAATCGTAGTCGGGCTCGTAGCTGGTGAGCGACGCTGCGCGGCGGGGTCCAAAGGCTGCAATGCCGGTGGGGTCGTCAGTAGAAAGCGCAATGTGTACCTCATACTGGTTGAGCGTACCCACGGCGGCAGTCAACGTGGCGGCGCTGAGCGTTACGGGGTTGCCCGTCAGATAGTAACCGTAAGTGGCATCCTGCGTAAATGCCGTACCCACCGACAGCTTGCCTGCGGGATCGACCGCCGTACCGTTCTGTGTCAGCCAGACGCGGGCGTACCTCGCCCCGCTGCAGCCAGCAAGGGCTTTATGAAGCGGCACGCTGACATTCGTCGCAGCATCGTCGATGTTGCGGATGGTCTCGCTGCCCTCACTGCCGCCGTACTTCAGCGTGCCAAGGAACTGTGTGCGGACGATGCTGACGGTGTAGGTCAGGCTCTTGTCGGAATCATTCTCGCCAGTAGCTGTCTCATAGAGGCGAGCCACGAACTTCATGTCCTGCAAATCGGCGAACGATACGCCGGAAGGTGCATAGAAGGTAGCGTTGTCGCCATCTATGCTATACGTCCAAGTGCCACTCTGACGGCTACTGCCAGTAGTGAGGGTCTGAGCCATGCCACTGGCATTCTCCACCGTCCATACCACATGACAGTTACTGCCCAAGGCAGCCTTGTAGCCTGCACCCTTCAGCGCATCAATGTCGAGGGCCACGGTCATGCTGGCGGGACTCCATTCCACCTCGCCGGTCCCTTCGGTGTGCGTCACAGGATAAGTAAAGCTGTAGGTGTAGGCATGGGTGATGTCCGGCTCCTCGGTCATCGTCGTGCCGTCCATTGCGACACCCGTCGTGCCCGTTGACAGCCAGCACACCACCTTATAGGCACGCACCGTGCTCCCCTGTGTGGTGAGCGTGACGGTGGGCATGGTGATGTCACTGCCGGCATTATAGACATAGTAGCCACTCTCCTTCGTCTCGCAGAGCGTGGCCGAGCCACTGACCGTCAGTTTGTGAGCATCCAGAGTGGGGTCAACAGCATTGCCTGCTGCATCCACGACGTAGAAGCGGGCATACTTCCACCCCGTCTGTGGCATAGCCACCAAGGCCTTCGTGGTTGTCCAGTCCAACGTCTCCTCGCTTGACGTTGCCGAAGTCATCTGCTGCGTCACTGCCACCTTGTTAGCTATCTCGCCGTCGTACTCGAAAGTGATGGGAGGTATAATCTTCCAAACATAGCGAAGTGTGATGTCGGGGTCGCCCGACGTATAATTGGCTGCTGCTTCATACACAATCTCATAGTCAGACAGCTCGCTCAGCTTCGAATATGTATTAGGAATATGGATTCTGCTATGGCACAAGGCCCGATTGACATACCAGTCATTCTTTGCCTGCCCATCTATGGCTGTACTGACATTGACAATATTTCCATCTTTCACCCACAACCATGTGCTCCAATTTCCGTTGTCGTAGTCTGGAGCAATAGCCCAGTTGCTGGTCTGACCGTCCTTCGTCAAGTCAATGTTCTGCTTGGCATCGCTATTTCCCTTGGCACGGATAAACCAGCGGGCATACCATCCGTCGTTACCCATCTGCTGAGCATTCTTACCAAAGAAGGACAGCACGTCAGACGATTTGTTAATAATGGTGTAAACAGCATTCATGTCTGCCTCACTCACAAAGAACACTTCTTCATGTACCGGATATGTAAACCTATACGTGTATTCCTCCTGCCACTGTGGCTCAGTGGTCATGGTGCCACTACTGATGGTGGCCGTTGACAGGTTATTAGCCAACAGGGCGACAATCCTGTACTTGGTGAAGTTGCCGGCTCCGGCATTCAGGGTAACCTGGATATCAGACTTCGTGAGTTCACTCCCTGTGTAAAGATAAAAGCCGTTCTTAGCATTTGTGCCCGCCTGAGTAGCTGTTGCTCCCTGACAGCTGACGGAATACAATCCACCAGAGGGGTCAACCGGCTTATTCTTACCGTCAACCACGTAGATGCGCGCATACAGCACTCCCGACAAAGAAGCACCAGAAAGACTGATGGTTTTGCTTGGCAAGTCACGACTGAGCTCCTCAGGCGGGTTATTTCTCGTTTGCGCACATCCCGAAGCAGCCTGGTTGATGAAAGGGTCAACGACGATGGTCGGTCTTACAATTGAAATGCGAGTCAAGTACTGTTCATAACCTGTACCTATTATTAGACCAGCTTGATTAGAAACCATACTTACAAAATCATCTACAAAATCGGAAATAGGAATTTCGTATCGTTCCTCTATTGTGTTATAGTATGTGCCTTGAGAAATATCCTTATTACCAGATTTCAATACACTATTTCCCCAACTAGTGTGAATATGATTCACTCCTCTGTCAGAAGTCTTAATACAAAACAAGTCTGTACTTTCCATATCCGCAGGGAAAGCTGATGCATTAATGTTAATTTGCTGGTTATGAGTACTTCCTAACCACAAAACGGCGATTTCCTCTTCTCCCCAAACATTCATAACCCCCAAGAGCATTAGCAAGACGACGAGGGCTGCTCGACTGATGCGGGTCGGGAAGAAATGGGATAAACGTGTTGAATTTAGTTTTTTAATAGCTGAACGTTCCATAAGCAAATATCAGTACGTTATATTTTTGCAAAGTTAACAAAAATAAATAAAACAACAAAGATTTTGTCGTTTAATTTTCAATTATCGGCATTTTTTTTGAAAACGGAGGAAAAAGGTTATGATTAGGAACCCCCTGTTACATTTCTGTGTCTGGCTAATGGTCTGCTTTCGTTCATCGGCATTTTGACGCCCGGCGACAAATACAGGCTCAGTCCGAAAAGCCAGCCAGTGCTTTAGGACTGATTCGTTTTTAGCTGTTGGCTGTTGGCGAAATGATAAAAAACATTAAGGCGGCAGCAAATTCTTCACTCTTCACTCTTCACTCTTCACTAAAAACCGTACCTTTGCAACCGATATTAATTTAATGCGCATTAACTTAACGGATAAACGCGATATGAGATTCTACGACAGAGAAAAGGAGCTGAATATACTTCAAAACAACTGGGAACAGACTTCCGAGCGGGGGCGGATGACCGTCCTCATAGGGCGAAGGCGCATTGGCAAGACTACGTTGCTGACAAAAAGCGCCGAGGACGGTCGTCAGCCGTTACTATATCTTTATGTATCAAAAGACAATGAGCGAGTGCTGACAAGAAAATTCCAGGAAGCAGCAGAGCAGTCTCTTGGTATACAGATATTCGGGCGCATTGACACTCTTGCCCAGCTACTTGAGCAGTTGTTACGCTTTGGGCAACAGAACCACTTTACGCTGGTTTTTGACGAGTTTCAGAATTTCCTTAAAATCAACAGTGCCATTCCCAGCCACATACAAGACCTTTGGGACCGTTACCATGAGACATCCAAGGTAAACATGGTTGCATGTGGCAGTATTTATAACATGATGCACAAAATATTCGACAACGAAGACGAGCCGCTTTATGGCCGGCAGGATTGTCGCCTGAATATGCAGCCATTCAGAATTAGCGTGCTGAAACAGATTCTTCATGACCATCATCCCAGATACACCTCTGAAGATCTCCTATGCCTGTATGCATTGACAGGCGGTGTGGCCAAGTATGTCGCATGGTTGATGGATGCAAAGGCTACCACAAAGCCGAAGATGCTGCGATGGGTCACTCAGGCTGGGTCGCCGTATCTCTCTGAGGGGACAGAACTGATTATGTCGGAATTTGGCAAGGACTATGCCAACTATCTGAGCATTCTGCAACTGATAGCCTCCGGTATGAACACTCAAAGCGAAATAGACGGTGCCATTGGTAAGAATACAGGTGCATATCTCGATAATCTGGAAGAGAACTATAGTTATATTCACCGCAAACAGCCAATGTTTAGCAAGCCCAACGGCAGAAATTCCAGATGGCAGCTGGATGATTGCTTTCTGCGTTTCTGGTTCCGTTTCATCATGCGCAATCAGTCACTTGTAGAAATGGAACGCAATGACCTCCTGCTGGAAATCGTAGAGAAAGGCTATGAGCAATATACAGGTTTTGTGTTAGAACAGTACTTCCGCCAGAAGTGGATGGAGGAAGAACGGGTAACCTCTGTAGGCAACTATTGGGATCGTAAGGGCCTGAACGAAATAGACATGATAGCATTGAACGACATTGACAAAACTGCCACCGTGGCCGAAATCAAGCGGCAGCGAAGGAAATTCAGTCCTTCAGAACTCGCAGCCAAGACATCTACACTTAACAAAGAATTGGCAAAATATGCCATTACGCAGATAGGTTTGTCTATGGAAGACATGTAGGAACGTGATAGCATAATTCTTCTATAACTCATCATCAATAACTTCCACATACATGCGGGTCACGATGCCCTCGGCTGAACAGAAATACACGCGGGGAATGACGGACGAGGCAAACAGCTCATAGATGCGGCGGTCCTCCTGTGCCGAATAAGGTATCACGAGGTTGTGCTCCGCCCAGAAAGCGGCCACACTCTCGCGGCCCTCCGCCCTACTGATGGCCACCATCTGCAGGCCTTCATCCCTATGCTTCAGGTAGTAGCTGTTCAGACGGGGCAACTCCCGCTGACAGTCGCGGCACGACGTGTGGAAGAAGACAATGCAGGAACCTCTCCCCCCGCCCTCTCCAAAGGAGAGGGAGCTAAAGATGCCTTCTTCGCCGGAGACCGGGTCAACCGTCTTTACCGTAAACTGCGGCACGCGGTCGCCCACCTTGACACGTTCCACCACGTCGCCATCATCGTCGTTGGTCAAGCTACAACTCATTAAGAGGAGTAATAGCGCAAAGTACAAGAAACGAGGTACGAGGTGCGAGTCTTTTTCTCGAGGTGCGAGGTGCGAGGTGCGAGGTGCGAGATTACCTTGCACGCCCTCGTACCTCGAAGAATTCTCGTACCTCGCACCTCGTACCTCGTACCTCGAAGAATCTCGCATGACTTAACTCAAATTTGACCTTTGACCTTTGACCTTTGACCTTAGACCCTATCTCACAAACACCTTCACCGTCTTACGTCCGGCGGCGCTGTCGGCCTCGATGACGTAAGTGCCGGGCTGCAGCTGGAACTGGCAGGTAGTGCCGCAGTCGGCAGCCTGGTACATCGTGGCACCGCTGATGTTCACCGCACGTACCTGCTGTAGGTTGTCAGTAGCCGTTACGGTCACCTGACTGCCACGGACGCTGATAAGGGCCTCTCCCCCCGCCCTCTCCCAAGGAGAGGGAGCTATAGACGACGTCAGGTAGTAACGGCCGTAGTCGTTGGGCTGGATGGTGACGGTGCCGTCCTCGCCAACCTCCGTCGATTCGCCCGTCAGGGCATCATAGACGTAGAGAGTGGAGAGAGGAGAGAGGAGAGAGGAGAGAGGAGAGTTGACGTTATCGTTGACGTTCACGTTGACGTTCACGTCCCCGCTGCACACCACTCCGAAGGGCACCATGTCTATCTGCGGCATCTGGTTGATGCTTACCGCCATGCCGTCGGCCACGGTATAGACCATCGGCACGTCGGCGAGGTTCGAGTCGAACAGCGTCTCTACGTCCTCATTAGCCACGTAGCCGGCAGCAGCCTCCTCGTTCAGCACGATGGTAGCCTTCGAGCCCTCCGTTGTCAGTGTCAGGGCGGGAGTCATTGCGGGAGCGGGGTTAGCATTCCATCCCGGCGGCGTCGGGAAGTTACCGTCTATCTGCATCTCCTTGTTGAAGGTTATCTTTGTGGCCGAGCCCTTCTTCACGAAGAAGGCCTGCAGCGGCTTGATGACGGTGGTCTTGGCCTTTGTCGGAACGGCATGTGCCTCAGCCACGCTGGCCTCGTATGTCCAGTAGCCATCAGTGCTCAATGCAGAATTGGTCTCAAAGAACTTCTTCATGTCGAGCGACACCATGAACGGGTTACCCACCAGCACATAGTCGCCCTGCTGCTGCATGTCGCTGATGTTGAACTCTAACGGCGAGGTCTGGGTGTCGGTATCGTCCTGATAGTCGCTCACCAGCTTGTAGATGTCCGTCTTATCCACATTCTCGATGTTCGAACCTGCAGCTGGTGTTGAGCTGACATCGTCCCACCTGAAGTACTTATAGTCTGTATCAGCCTTCGGCAGACGAATGAGCACTTTGTCCGCCTGGTCTTTCTTATGAGCACGGATAGAGAATGCCGTCAACGTGTTGTAGGGCACTTGCACATCGTTGAAGGTGTGTCCCCACTCGGCCATATTGGTCGTCACCTCATTATATTTCAGGTTAGCTGAATAGCTGTTGGCGCGGATGTCGTTCTGCTGTACATAGACCGTACCGTTGTTCATGCCCCACGACCGCTGGTAGATGGGATAGTTTGTGCGGCTGTAGGTCGGGGTGCTGAAGGTGATGGGCTGGAAGGCTTCCGTCACCTGACGGCCAACGACCGTTGCGGGTGTCGCAAGGCTATAGTCGGTCATAGCCGTGGCAGGCACATACATATCGCCGGCA
>ODAJ012186610.1_pt1 | contig 17230 bp, 10 predicted proteins | sample 1539241 | NCBI WGS metagenome assembly ODAJ01 (sample SAMN02144231, study PRJEB22623) | gut metagenome | biome: sheep rumen | host: Ovis aries | place: New Zealand
AAGCCGATGGAGCTGTTATGTTGCGTATGAACAACACCATGCTGCTGGCCACTGTTTGTGCTGCCAAAGATGCCGTTCCCGGAACAGATTTCATGCCCTTGCAGGTAGAGTACAGAGAGAAGTATTTTGCTGCCGGACGTTTCCCCGGTGGTTTTACGAAGCGTGAGGGTAAGGCTAATGACGACGAGATTCTGACTTGTCGTCTTGTTGACCGTGCTCTTCGTCCCCTCTTCCCCAGCAATTATCATGCTGAAGTTTATGTTAATGTAATCCTCTTCTCTGCAGATGGTGTGGATATGCCCGATGCTCTGGCTGGCTTTGCTGCTTCTGCAGCCTTGGCTTGCAGTGATATACCCTTCGAGGGTCCTATCTCTGAGGTTCGCGTAGCCCGTATAGGCGGTGAGTTTGTTATCAACCCCACCTTCGAGCAGCTTAAGGAGGCCGATATGGACTTGATGGTAGGTGCTACCGAGGAGAACATTATGATGGTAGAGGGTGAGATGAAGGAGGTTCAGGAGACGGATCTTCTGGCTGCCCTGAAGTGTGCCCATGAGGCTATCAAACCCATGTGCCGCCTGCAGAAGGAACTGAGCAAGGAGCTTGGTAAGGATGTTAAGCGTGAGTACTGCCACGAGGTAAATGACGACGAGCTGCGCGAGGCTGTTAAGGCTGCCTGCTACCAGCCCGCTTACGATGTTACCAAGCAGGGCCTGGAGAAGCATGCCCGTACAGAGGCTTTCGAGGCTATCCGTGAGCAGTTCAAGGAGAAGTATGCCGCTGAGCACCCCGATATGGAGGCTACTGAGCTGGAGGAGAAGAATACACTGATTGACCGTTACTACCAAGATGTGGAGAAGGACGCTATGCGTCGTTGCATCCTGGATGAGGGTATCCGTCTGGATGGTCGTAAGACTACAGACATCCGTCCTATCTGGTGCGAGGTTAGTCCTCTGCCCGGTCCTCACGGAAGTGCTATCTTCACTCGTGGTGAGACTCAGTCATTGGCTACTTGTACACTGGGTACCAAGTTGGATGAGAAGTTGGTTGACGATGTACTCGTTCGCGAGTACCAGCGCTTCCTGCTTCATTACAACTTCCCTCCCTTCTCAACAGGTGAGGCTAAGGCACAGCGTGGTGTAGGTCGTCGTGAGATTGGTCATGGTCATTTGGCATGGCGTGGTCTGAAGGGTCAGATTCCCGCAGACTTCCCTTATACTATCCGTGTGGTAAGTGATATCCTCGAGAGCAATGGTTCCAGCTCTATGGCTTCAACCTGTGCCGGATGTTTGGCTTTGATGGATGCAGGTGTGCCCATCACTGCTCCTGTCAGCGGTATCGCTATGGGTCTTATCAAGAACCCCGGAGAGGACAAGTATGCTGTTCTTTCTGATATTCTTGGTGACGAGGACCATCTGGGTGATATGGACTTCAAGACCACAGGTACTCCTAAGGGTCTTACAGCTACCCAGATGGATATCAAGTGCGACGGTCTTTCTTACGAGATCCTCGAGAAGGCTCTGATGCAGGCTAAGGCTGGTCGTGAGCACATCTTGGCTGAGATGATGAAGACTCTCTCTGAGCCTCGTGCTGAGCTCAAGCCTCATGTACCACGTATCGAGCAGATGATTATTCCCAAGGAGTTCATTGGTGCTGTTATTGGCCCCGGTGGTAAGATTATCCAGGGTATGCAGGAAGAGACCGGCGCTACCATCACTATCGATGAGGAAGACGGCGTAGGTAAGATTCAGGTGAGCGGTCCTAACAAGGAGACCATCGATGCTGCAATGTCTAAGATTAAGGCTATCGTAGCTGTTCCTGAGATTGGCGAGGTTTACGAGGGTACCGTTCGTAGCATTATGCCTTACGGATGCTTCGTAGAGTTCATGCCTGGCAAGGATGGCCTGTTGCACATCTCTGAGATTGACTGGAAGCGTCTCGAGACTGTTGAAGAGGCTGGTATCAAGGAGGGTGACAAGCTAAAGGTTAAGCTCCTGGAGATTGATCCCAAGACTGGCAAGTTCAAGCTCTCTCGTCGTGTTCTGTTAGAGAAGCCCGAGGGTTATGTAGAGCGTGAGCGTCGTCCCCGTCCCGAGCGCGGCGAGCGTCGTCCCCGTCCTGAGCGCGGCGAGCGTCGTCCCCGTCCCGAAGGTGATGCTCCTGCAACAGAAAGTGCAGAATAAGTAATAGACTTATTTCACTATATTATATATATAAGGTGTGGTCCGATTGGACTGCACCTTATATTTTTCTGTATGTATAGAATCTGACGCCTATGATACTTTTTTGTTATTTTTATGTAGAATTTTGCATGTTTTTACTGCACTTTATAAAATATTTGATACTTTTGTGACCAAAATAATGAATTTAAGCCTAAAAACAGATGAAAATTTATCTTTCCACATTACTTTTCCTTATAGCCGGTTTCCTGCAGGCTGATGAGCTTAGTGTTCTTACAGCGCCCCAGGATGATTGCTTTACCATTTGCAGCTCCGTAAGCGCGGACAAGTGCGTAATTGTCAGCGATGCCAATGATGCCGAAGTAGTCTCCACTGTTGTGGCATGCCTGAAGTCGGACCTTAAGGCAGTGACCCGTAAGACCTTTTCCAGTTATAATGCCGTTCCCGAAGGAAAGAACCCCATCTTGGTGGGTACCATAGGGAAGAGCTCTTTTATCGACCAGCTTATAGCCGACGGAAAGATTGACGTCAGCGATGTTCAGGGAAAATGGGAGGCCTTTGGAATCCAGGTGGTGGATAATCCCATGGATGGTGTCTCTAAGGCACTGGTTATCTTTGGTTCACAGCCTCGTGCTACTGCTTACGGTATGTTCGAGCTGAGTCGCATGATAGGTGTCTCCCCTTGGATTTGGTGGGCGGATGTAGCTCCTGCCATCAAGTCTCAGCTCTATGTCACCCAGGGTAGGAAAGTGTGTGGTTCACCCTCGGTGAAGTTCCGTGGTATCTTCCTGAACGACGAGGACTACGGTCTGCGTCCCTGGGCAGCCAAGAATATGGATAAGAACCTGAATAACTTTGGTCCCAATACCTATGGTGCCATCATGGAGTTGCTGCTTCGTTTACGTGCCAATACGCTATGGCCTGCCATGCATGCGGGTAGCCGTGCTTTTTGGTACGAGAAGACCAACATCCCCCTTATCATGAAGTATGACATCTATATGGGCTCCAGCCACTGCGAGCAGATGTTGCGTGACAATGAGTACGAATGGGGCAGGAACGGTGACAAGTTTGGTGGTCATTATAATGACGACTGGGTATGGCATTCCAATAAGGAGATGATTAAACGTTACTGGGCTATTCGGGTAGGGGAGAGCAGGGGTAAGAATGCCATCTATACCCTTGGTATGCGAGGCGTACACGATACTGGTATCAACGGCTACAATAGTACAGCCGAGCGTGTAGCTGCCCTGACCGAGATTATCGCTTATCAACGTCAGCTGTTGGCCGACAGTATTGGCGACCCCACCAAAATTCCCCAGATATTCATCCCTTATAAGGAGGTGCTCGACTGCTACAATGCCGGTCTGAAGGTTCCCGAGGATGTTACCCTGATGTGGGTGGATGACAATCATGGCTATATCCGCCAGATGCCTACGCTGGCCGAGCAGGCACGATCCGGTGGCAATGCCATCTACTACCACGTATCTTATTGGGGCTCACCCGATTCCTATCTGTGGCTTAGCACCATATCTCCCAGTCTTTGCTGCTACGAGTTGAGCAAGGCCTATGACCAGGGCGTGCGCGACCAGTGGATTATCAATGTAGGCGATATCAAGCCTGCCGAGGAGGAACTGGAGTTCTGTATGGATTTGGCTTGGGATATCAATAGCTGGACACCGGAGACGGCCTATCTGTACTCACGCGACTGGGCTGCCCGTACCTTTGGCGAGGATTATGCCGATGCCATCCAGGAGATCAAAATGGAGTACTACCGTCTGGGTATTGCTTCTAAGCCCGAACATGTGCATCTCTGCCACTTCGATTTCTCTAACGAGCAGATCGAGGAGCGTATCGGGCAGTACAAGGAGTTGGTCGAAAAGATGCAGACACTCAAGAGGCGTATTCCTACTACGCTCAAGGATGCCTTTTATCAGTTGATAGAATATCCTGTTATTGGTTGTTATGATATGAACGTCAAGCACTTGCGAGCCCGCCAGAGCTTCCTGTATGCTCGTGCCGGACAAGGTGATTTGGCACTCTCTTACTCCAGGCAGGCACAGACAGCCTTCAACGAGATTGTTTCTTCTACCACCAAGTATAATACGGGTATTTCTTCCGGCAAATGGAATGGTATGATGGACTACAAACCTAACAACTGGAGCTACCATCTGATGCCTGCTGTGGCTTCGTCCTCTGATGTAGGTCAGATAGAGAGCTCTATTCTGCAGCCTCGAATTACCTTTGTGGCTGGTGGCGACTACAATGCATCCTCTGGTACTGTTAAGGCTATTCAGGGATTAGGTATTCGTGGCACCAGTGCCACCGTATGGCCTTTGGATATGACGGCTTACAGCAATGCCGCCCAGGCTCCTTATGCCGAATATACCCTGCCTGTGCAGAAGGGTCTGAATCTCATTCAGGTTCGATGCCTGCCCACGTTCCCCATCAATACGTCTTACGACCTTCGTGCGGGCATCTCCGTTGATGGTGCTACGCCATCCATCATTTCCATTAAGACAACGGCCATGAGTGCTACATGGGACGAGACCGTTGCCCAAGGCTACTTCCCCGCAGCTGTTCATTATACCAGCGACGAGGACAAGACCGTTACCGTCAAGGTATCCTTCATGGATCCCGGCCTTACCGTCAGTGCCGTGGCAAGCATTCCTTTCAGCGCTGGTATGGAGGACCTGACTAACGTGCTGCTCACCAATGCCGATATGGAGTACACCTTTGCTAATGACCTTAACAAGCAGGGTGTTACCTCGCGTGGATATCCGCGTGGTTGGCGTAATACGGGAAAATTGAGCGGTAATTCATGGGGTGTCAACAGCGATGCCAAGCACATCTATGGTACCAGTTGCTTCTGGGCTTCTGCCAGTCCGATGCCCAACACCTTCGAGCTCTATCAGACCATCCCTGCCAGCAAGATCGAGCCTGGAACCTATCTGGTAACATGTAACCTGGGTGTTTTCAAGGAGAAACTGGCTACCTGCCGTCTCTTTGCCAATAAGAACGTGCAGTATTATGGTGCCGAGGGTGATTATCTGACGTCTATGCTCACATCTGGCGAGAACAACACCTTTGCCGGTTATGGTGGTAGCGGTTCGGGTAAGATGACGCTGAACCCCATGCAGGTGATTGTCACGGTCAAGGAGGGCGAGAGCTTGAAACTTGGTATCCGCACCAGCAACTATATGCCTGACGGAACCCGCTCTACCAACGATAACCATGGTTGGTTCAAGGTCGATCACTTCCGCATCCAGAAGGTGAATGCCGTGGATGATGAGACAAAGATTTCTGAAATTCAAAATTCAAAATTCAAATTTCAAAAGGAGGGAGCTGTTTACGACCTTGCAGGACGTAAACTTAATTCAAATTTCAAAATTCAAATTTCAAAATTGCCGAAAGGAATTTATCTTATTAATGGACGCAAGGTGGCGTTATAAAAGACCCTCTCCCCGCTCCCCCAAAGGGGCGGGTTTTTTTGTTGAAAATTGAAAGTTGAGAATTGAAAATTAATCCTTCTCTCTTAATTCCTAATTATGAATTGTGGATTAATCAGAAAGCTACTTTACGTCCTTCTTTAATGTAAATACTTTTTGAGGATTTTGAATTAAGTCTACGACCACTCATGTCATAAACCTCTCCCTCCCATTTGGGGGAGGGGTGGGGAGAGGGGCGACTAATGGCGGTTTCATTCTCCGTTACCTCTATTTGGCAAGCTAAGTTGGTGGCCTTGTTCTCAATATACGAGTTGTTGACCGTTCCCACGTGGAAGAGTCGGGAGCTCTTGGCATCCGTGTAGCTGCTATATTTGTCTATGCCGGCATCATCCTCTTCGTCGCCCCCAATGAAGTCGATGGTATATTTGCCAGGCTTGGCATCCTCGGGGATAGTAACCAGGAAGGTTATCTTGATGGAGTCGCATCCGTTGCGCCAGCAGGCAGAGATATTCTTGGGCACCTTTTTCTGACTTTGGAACCCGTGCCAGGTATAGCCACTCTTCTTGCAGGCAGCATTGTAGAACTCCGTCAGTTTGTCGCAGGCAATCATGTTATGCTGGCTGTTCACCTTGCTGCCATCGCTGTAATATACCCAATCCTCCGCAAATTGTTGGTGTGCACCCTGGGGTACCGTCACTTCCCATCCGCTGGGTACACGTATGCCGGCATACGACCAGTCAGTGACAAAGTTCTGCGTGTCCGAACCATCGTCTACCACGGTAAAGCTCACCTCGATGGTAGAGCCAGCCTCTGCCGTCTTAGGTGCCACCGTCCTGATAATCTTATAACATGAGGTCAGTAGGAATAAAACAAATAATAAAGCACACAAGCCTCCCCCGGCCCCTCTCAGGGAGGGGAGAATTGATTGATAATTATTTTTCATTTTCTATATATCATTTTTTTCTTTTCACTCTTCCCTTTCTCCCTCTCCTTTGGGAGAGGGTTGGGGTGAGGCTTCTTATTCTTCAAACACTGCTTTCCAGTTATACACCCTGAAGAAGAAGGGACGGTAGAAGTCGGCAGAGCCCGTAGCATTGAAGTTATCGTTGAAATCCTTGCAGTCCGTATTGGTCGAGAATACCAGTTCCCCTTCGCGCGAGAGCGTCTGGTGCAGATGAGGCATATAGAAGTTCTGGTACGTGCGTGTACCTTTCTTATCCAATACCCAAGGCATTGTCCACAACTGGTGACATTCCTCGAAGGGGCCCCATGGGTTCTTGCTGCGCATGATGTACAGCTGTTTGCCGAATACATAGCCCTGAGCTGTCATGTAGTAATAGTCGCCGTCCTTGAAGACCCATGCCGTCGAAACGGAGCGGCTCGAGATAGCCGAGCGGTTCACTTCGGTTGCTGTGGGATAGGTCTTTTGCCAACTGAAATTCCCCTTTTCATCGGCGATATAGTATTCCCATTCCGAACGTAGATCATGTGTAGTGCTGCGAGCTACAACAGGAGATGAGGTATTCATAACATCGCTTTCATTTTTCTTGTACTGGTTGCAAGAATACAGATAGGTGTGCCCGTCCTCATCCTCCCAGAGTGTCTGTCCGTAGCCTATGGGATCTTTCTCGAAGAAGTTATGGTCAACGCTCAGTAGCTTCAGGTATGTGTCATCGCCAGGCTTCCCCTCAAGCGAATAGATAGCCAGAGCGCGGTTGTCGCTCTGCATCAGGTTTTCCGTTCCGTTATAGACGCCAGCCCAAAGCATCTGCAGCTGTCCGTCAACTACCGTAGCATCGCCTGCCCAGTAAAGCCACTGCTGGTCAATCTCGCCCGCCTTTATTTGTGCCTCCGTCTTCTCCCCCTTGGGGTGGCGCAGGTGCGTGCGGCAGGTTCCTTGTGCTTTGCTTATCCAGTCGGCCAGCCATACCAGGTTGCTGCTCTTGGTGCCAGGCAGTCCGTCCTCGCCTGGTGTCTGAACCATAATACTGTTACGTGGGAAGGTACAGTTGCCTCGGGCACGGGTAGTACCGTTGACAATGCCATAGAAGCTGTCGTTGAACGACCAGAACACGTTGCCGTCAGGCAGCATGGTTGTCTCTACGCCATCGCCGCCGTTCCAGCCGCGTGTACGGGTGAACAGAGCGTCGTAGAGTTTATCCTTATAGACATATACATTGTGATTAGCATTGTTGTGGGGCATATACTCCAGTTTCCATTCCTCTTTTACCGATGGAACGGGCCATTTCAATGTGTCTGCCTCAACTTCGTGTGTAAGGTCTTGTGCCGAACAGGTTAGTGTCAGCCATAGGGCTGTAAGCAATAGATGTGGACTCGGTTTCATATTAAAATTAAAGCCTCTCCCCATCCCTCTCCTAAAGGAAAGGGTGAAGTTTTTTTTTGAATTGTTGTTAATTTTGAATTTTGAATTTATAAATTTTGATTTTATCAGTATATTTGGGGTAGTTGAATGCGGGCATGCCCAGAGCCATTATGGCAAACGGCTTGTGCCCTGGTGGCAGATGCATGAGCTTCTCCGTTCGGCGCTGTCCAATAAACTTAAACGCCATCTGCACCAATCCCATGTAGATTTGCGAAACGCCGTGAGCTTCTGCCATCAGCGAAGCATTCTGGTATGCCAGGTTGCAGTCCTGCCATCCAAAGTCGTATCCCTTGGGAGTGCTGAATACCAAAAGTGCCGTTCCGTTGCAGGTGCAGGGACGTTTTCCCGCGCGCCATTTACGTTCGAAGCGGAACAGTTCGGCAGCCTCGTTGTATAAACTGCGCATGAACAGCTTGGTCAGTGGTCGTATTGGCTTCGACATTAGCACGTGCGCCAGACTCAGGTAGAACTTCATGGTGGCATCTTCCACCGCTTGAATATCCTCGCCTTGCAGCAGGGTTACTACCACCTTGCGTGCATTCTCGGCTGTTGGTGCGGTGTAGGCAGCCTCTATGATATCCGACAGCGCCTCAGGGGGGATAGGCTTCTCTGTGATGGTGCGGTTAGAGCGGCGGCTTTTCATCAGTTCCATCAGCGATTCTGGCGATGGAATCAGTTCTTTCCGTATCTGATGGATATGCTCGGCAGGGAACGCAGAGTGCTGTATGGCATCCGCCTCGCATACATCCACGCAGTGTCCGCACAGAATGCAGTTCTTCGCCTTCCGCACCGTGGGTACCTCACCCTTCTCCTGTATATAAACAGCAGAGGGGCAAACCCGTGCGCAGCGTCCGCAACGCTTACACTTATCGGGGGATATTTTTAATTCATAATTCATAATTCACAATTCACAATTCATAATTCATAATTCACAATTCACAATTCACAATTCATAATTCATAATTCATGATTCATAATTAAGAATTAAGAGAGAAGGATGAAGAATTAACTTTCATTTTTCAACTAAATCCCTCTTCCCCGTCGGGGAAAGATAGAGGGATTTTAACAGATACCCACACAGGGCTAATCCTACTACGATGCAGATGATGGCGATGGTGTTGCCGCCTACCCATTCCACCATGCTAAAGTCCTTGGCCTTTTCGCCCATCACATTCATCTGGATGAGGGCAATCGAGTTGTTCAGAATGTGTATGATGCTGGTCAGCACGACGTTGCCTGTCTTAATGTATATCACGCCCAGGATGATGCCTATTATCATGGCAACGACCACCTGAGCGGGGTTCATGTGTATGATTCCGAACAGGACGGCCGAAACCCAGATGGCTTTCCAGGGCTTGGCGCCGTTACGTGCCAGGTATCCGCAGACACCCTCGCGGAACACCAGTTCCTCGGCTATCGGACCCACGATGGCTACGGTGAGTATGCCCCAGAAGCTGTAGGACAGTTGTTCCATCATCGTATCCTCGATAAAGTTGGGCATGTTGGTTATCTCTACCAACAGGTCACCGGCGAAAGCACCCGAGAAGGCAGCCACGAGGGCCATCAGCACCCAACCCACGCTCATTTTGGAAGCCTTGAATGTGGCGGGTATCTCCATCACCTTCAGCGCCTTCCAGCAAACGAGCACACCTGTTATCATAAAATATATGTACGCGATGGTCATTACCGTTATGATGGGGCAATCAGCGCCGGCTAATTTGCATAACACTGCTACTACGCCTATTACAATGGCTGTCAATATCTGCGAAATCAAGAAGTACGTCAGTACAGACAATAATGCTCTTTTCATATTCTTCTTCTTTGTTATTATTGCTGCAAAGTTAGCAATAAATTCCATATTCGAGCATTGTTTTGTGTATTTCTGTTATTTATGGTGATGGTATCTATGATTATTTTTGTATTTTTGCCACGGAAAACAAACCGCTTAAATCTGAATATGAGACGATTTCTACTTTCTACTGTCGTTTTTCCTCTCTTTGCCTTTGTGCTGAAGGCTCAGACAGCCGAGGTGTCGGAAAGCCTGACACAGGTGTATAGTTCCACTTGGTCGCGTTTCTATTCATACAACTATCCGTCCAAGAATGCTGCGGGCGAGGACGTTGTTCTCTCTTCTATGCTCATAGCATGGAGCCCGTTGTTTCCCTCCGCTACAGACAGCATCGAGTCCCTGCATATCTATAGCCACTATACGATAACTGCCAACAAGCAGTCTCCTACCTCCAGCGATAATACGCAGGACAAGTTACTGTTCGGTATGCTCGTAAAGAACTCCTATGATACCAGCCATACCTGCGACTACGTTTCCCGTTGTGTGGTTATTGCACCTGATTATCAGGGTTATGGCGTAACGCGAGACCAGAGCCATCCCTATCTGGCGCAGGCATTGACGGCCCAGCAGGTGATGGATGGTGTAAGGTATGGCATGGAGTTGTACCAAAAGCTTGTTGCCGACAAACAGGCACTACCCATTAAGAGTGACTGGCGCACGTTTGCCTATGGCTATTCTCAGGGAGGAGCTGTGACGCTGGCGGTGCAGCGATACATAGAGCAGAACAATCTCTCGGACGAGCTTCATTTCCGTGGAAGCATCTGCGCTGACGGGCCTTACGACCTTTTGGCTACCTTGCGATATTATCTGGATGATAATGGCGACAGCTATGGTGTCTCTACGGCTCATCTTAAGGGGCTGAGCACCATGCCTATGGTCATTCCTATGATTATTAAGGGAATGTTGGATTCCCATCCCGACATGAAGGACCATTCCATCGCGGACTATCTTTCCCAGCAGTTCCTCGATACGGGTATTATGGATTGGCTCTCGAGCAAGGATCTCTCTACCAACGATATCTCCGAAAGGTGGTATAGCCAGGTGCAGGAAGGCCTGGAGGCCAACGGACATTGTTATTCCCCAGAGCAGATGGCGGAGCTTTTCCTGGCTAAAGGGAAGAGTCAGGTTTGGGCCCGACTGGAGAAAGTCTTTACCCCGGGTCTTTATGAATACCTGACGAATCCTGAGAATTTTGATAATGTTCCCACAGAAAAAGGCGATGCATGCCAGGATTTGCATCGCGCTTTGGCCGATAACAGCGTTGTGACGGGCTGGGAGCCGCAGCATCGCATACAGTTTATCCATTCCAAGGGAGATATGGTTGTTCCCTATGCCAACTACCTTTCTTTCCTTGATGCTCATTCCGCTGCCAACGAGACGCTTTTCCGTGTCGATGACAGTTCAACGTCAGACCATACGGCGGTTGGCACCTCCTTTTTCTTAAGTCTCACAGCCATGTCCGGATTTGGTGATTATTTCCGCTGGCTTGACGAACCGCTGGATGCGACGGGAATAATAAGTCATCAGTTCGGGGATGGCGATCATGGTGCTTCTGGTGAGTGGTATAGCATAGACGGACGCCGTCTGAGCGGTCATCCTGCCCAGAGGGGAGTCTATATCCGCAACGGCAAGAAAATGTTATTCAATAAATAATATAATTGGTATGAAAAACAACGTTGGAATCAGGGTTTCTTCCTTTGTTGCCCTGATGGTGAGTATGGCCTTATCGGCCTTCGCCCAGAACCAGCCGGGTAAGCCTTGGCAGGTAAATGTGATGAGTTATAATGTACAGCATTGTGCTGGTGTCGAGATGGACATCAACTACGATCGAACGGCGGATATCATCTGGCGGCAGCAGCCCGATGTGGTAGCCCTGCAGGAGTTGGACAGCGTTACCACCCGCAGCGAGGGACTTAACCAGATCGAGGAACTGGCACGTCGTACCCTCTACTATCCCGTCTATGCCAGTGCCATCGACTACAAGGGTGGCAAGTATGGCGTCGGCATCCTCACACGCGAGCGTCCCCTAAGTGTTACCCGCACCCCTTTGCCTGGCAAGGAGCCCCGTGTGCTCTTGGTGGTAGAGCTGGAGAACTATGTGATGGCATGTGCGCATCTCGACCTCATGGAGGAGAACCGTTTGGCATCCATTCCCATCCTTGTCCGCGAGGCAAAGAAGTGGCAGAAGCCCTTCCTTATAGCAGGCGACTGGAACGATACACCAGACTCTAAGACGATGAAGGAGATAGGTAAGTTCTTTACGGTGAATTCGGGTAAAAAGCCTACTTTCCCTGCTCAGGAACCCAAGGATTGTATAGACTATATCGCTTCCTTCAATGCCTATCCTGCCGTAGGCTTGAAGAGCTGGGTGCTGGACGAGCCTACTGCCTCAGACCATCGTCCCCTTATGACCACCCTGCGTTTGCCCATCAAGGCCGACAAGCTGATGCCCCTCAAGCCTTATCTGCAGGACCCACACCCTACGCAGATGACCGTGATGTTCCAGACAACGGCTCCTGCCCATTGCTGGGTGGAGTACGGAACAGACCCTAACAACCTGCAGCAGAAGCATGCCCTGTTGGACGGACAGGAAATATGCTTCGATATCGAGAACCGCATCACCCTCGACAACCTGCAGCCCGGACAGAAGTACTACTACCGCGTCTGTGTGGTGGATCTGATGATGAAGCATGCCTATGAGTTCCATACGGGTGATACCTTGCGTACCCAGTTCTATCAGTTCACTACGCCACAGGTGAATAGCACCGACTTCACCTGCGTTATTTTCAACGACCTGCACGACCGTCAGAGTACCTATAAGATGCTGCGTGATACCTTGCGTGTGGAAGGTATTTCTCCCGATTTCATCGTATTTAATGGTGACTGCCTGCCCGAACCTTACGACCGCGAGCACGCCATCCGTATGATTCACAGTCTGGCAGACCCCATTGGTGGTGCTGAGACGCCCATCTTCTTCATCCGAGGCAATCACGAGATTCGTAACTTCTACTCGGCTGGCATGCACAGCCTGATAGGTTATCCTGGCGATAAGACTTACGGCGGTATCAGTTGGGGCGATACCCGTTTCATGGTACTGGATTGTGGCGAGGATAAGCCCGATGACGATCGCGAATATGCCGGTTTCAACGACTTTACTCAGCTTCGTGCCGAGGAGACCGACTTCATCAAGCAGGAACTCAAGAGCCCTGCTTTCAAGAAGGCCAAGCGTCGCATCCTGCTCAGCCACATCCCCGTCTTCGGTAACGACGATAAGTACCAGCCCTGCCGTGATGCCTGGGCTCCTCTCCTTCAGTCACAGCCCTTTGATGTAGCCATCTTTGCTCATACGCACAGGTTCAACTATGCTCCTCAGGGCTTGGGCGGTGCCACCTATCCCGTAGTGAACGGTGCAGGTCCTAACATTCAGCGTGCCTCTGTCATCATCCTGCAGAAGCGTGGCAAGTCCCTGCACCTTCGAACCCTGAGCCGTAAGTCCGAAAACTGCATTGATGTAGAGCTTTAATGGTATCTCTATATTCCTCTCCTAAAAGTGATGAGTACGAATAACTGCTTGCAAACTTAAATATAGAATTAAGAGAGAAAAAAAGAAGTGGAATCTTCATCTATCATCGCTTACGGTTTGGCGAATAAGAAAAAGGAGTTGCGCGATCGCGTAACTCCTTTTTTTTCAACGTGGACCAGCTTGGGCTTGAACCAAGGACCTCCAGATTATGAGACCAATTTAGTGATATTCTGCGATAGTCTATGATTTGTAACTATACTGATGGTCAATAAGTTATATCTTTGCGATTTTCACTGAAACTCACAAAATACCCCTAACTGAAATAGTTTGTTTACGCATTGTTTACGCAGAATTCCATCAAAAAATCTTTATATGTAGATATTGCAAAGTGGTTTTTGCTATTTGCACTTAAAAGAATCTGAGTATTCTTTGTGTTCAGTTTTTGTTGTTGCAGTAGTTGGTTAAATCTCACTCCATTCTCATCCGATATTCATCAGAAGCATTGTCTAATTTCATAAAATGCTCTTCTAAATTTTTACCCAAGGCTATCTCATGGAGCCTCTGTAAATTTTCTTGAGAGATATGGCAACCATAATAAATAGAGTTTGGTTTCAAAGTGATAGGCTCAGAATGCCCTTTTAATAAATTGGAAGCATCGCTTTTTATTATGCGCCATTCCTGTTCATATTGCCATTCTAATGATTTATAGAGGAGCAACTTGATGGAGCTCATTTTATCTGCCTCTTTCATGGGGAGCAGCATTAACGAACCGAAAATATAAAGCAGAAACTCTTCTGCATTATATCTCTTTTCGCCATAAATTACAGGAAACAATCCCAAATTATTGTCGTTTGGTAAAAGCAAAGACCTTAGATCGTATCCAAGCGCAAAGCCAGTATGATTGTATGAATAATGACTCCACATTAATATTGAATCTATTTTCTCTGAAAAGCATACTACGGATGAAAAACGCTGAGCAATCTTGGGCAATAAGGTCAAATACGCTTCCTTTTGGATTGTCAAAAGCGTCATTTGCTCTTTGCTTGGCACGAACTTTTTCCCAAGAGACAAAGCTTCTGCAGCCTTAACCCTCATATTTTCAATCTCTTTAGGATCCACAAGATGATTTACTGGTTCTGCCATTTTCCCTCCAGTAGCGATGTGGTGAGTCATTGCATCAAAAATATTTGGATTCAAGATATCATCGAATGCAGAACGAATCTTTCCTTCATCATATTGAATTAGAGTATCAAACGGATCATTGAATAAATCAGAAGTTGACAACCACAACTCATCCTTCTCAAAAGCAGAAATATGTTTGTCTTTACAAGCTCTATACTTGTAAAGTCTCTCTGGAATCATTTGTAAAAGAGCAATGTTGAGAGGCTTCAAAGCATTCGCCATTTCTTCCTGAGTCATTCCATCAGGAATCTTTATTGATTCTAATATTTCTTGATATTTGATTCTGTCCATTGAAGTTCAGTCATAATGTTTCGTTATTGCTTATGAATTATGTCGTATCCAATATCTGAAAGTATGTACTTCTGTTTTTTACTGGTTGGCTTGTCGGGTATTGTCATTGAGATTGCACCCATCTCAAGTAATTTATCAAGGTACTTTCGTCTCTTCTGCTTAAAAGAAACCTTGTCTATATCATCCAACATATCCTGAGCAGAAATATCTTCTTGAGCTCTCAGTAGGCAAATTGCCAATAAGCCTAATTCGTTCATAGACATATCTTGGACATATCTTGGACACATCTTGGACATATTAAGCTTAATTCGCTCTATATCAGACTCTTTTATCCTATCCGCATCTTGGACAAAATCCTTTCTTGCAGGTATATCAATAAGGAAATACGAACGTGAATCGTCGGTTTCTATTGTTGCCTTAGGCGAACCATTCTCTCTGAGTTTCTTTTGTATAGTAGGGATACCAGTAGCTCTTCCCTCGGTCAGGTCTAACTCTTTGAGAAAATCTCCCAACCTGCGGTTGCGATATCTGCGAGATCTGAGCATATTAGCTTCTTTTAGCGACTCTAAACTTATAGAACGGTCAGGACCAGAATAACTGAGTATACTGATTCTATCTGGTTCAATAGTAATTTCTACTGGTTCACGTTCCTTATAATCCCTGTGATATAAGGCGTTGACAACAGCTTCTTCCAATGCTTGGAATGGATAATTGAACACCTTTACCGATCGTTCATCATCAGTAGGTTTGCTTATACGCTCTTTGATGATGTTGGTACGCAGATATTCCAAAGAATTGCGTATCATCATAGGCACAGGTCCTTTAATCGGTGGAACCTCAATAAAGTTCTCGGGATCAACTTCTCGCCCTTTTGGGAAGACAACAATATCGACCTGTGTTGTTGGAAAGAACTTTTCCGGATGCTCTGAGAACATCATAGCAGCAACATTCTTGATAAGCCTTTTTTCTTTTGGTCCATCATATAGCTGCATTTGATCCAATATTGTCTCCATGTCAGTTGCAAAGTTCGCTTTTGCTAACCGACTGTCTATCTTGGTTAGGTAATCTTTCAATAATAGAGGCGAAATGTCATTTATGCTGATGTTTTCATTACCACGATCGTCAAATGGAACTCTGTTTGCCATATCCCTTAGTTGATCAAGGAATTCTCCTTTAGCTTCTATTGAGGATGTTCCGTATCTAATATAGAAAATAGGTTTCTTTAGTTTGGCATTTACATCCGCAGGTGCTGTATATGGGCGATTGTGACCAGCGGTAGCCCAAATCACAACTACATATTTACCATCCACTTCTTCAACAGACACTCTTGGAGCATATGCTGGTTCTATCAATTGGTTGAACTGAAGGATTTCTCTTTGAATTTTGTCAAGACTTTCTTCTGGTACACCTTTCACAGGGCGAACAGCAATGCCATCATTTTCCTCAACACCAATGATGATGTAACCTCCTCCAAGATTATCAATGTCATTAGCGAATGCGCAGATGCTATGGTAGATGGACGTAGGATTCCATCCTTCCTTAAATTCTATCCTGTTAGATTCTACTCGCTGCTTTCTAAGCAAATCTTCTATATTTATAGGTAATGCCATTGTCTTACATTTCTTTTTGTTGGTAAAAAATGAATACGCCTAATTTTGTCAAGCTAAAAGTTTTGTTTTCTTACAAGTTCTTGAATAGGAACTTGGAGCAGTTCTGAAATTTTGAATAACATCTCAAGGGATGGTTGAGTAGTGTTAGTACACCACTTGCTAATTGTTGCAGGATCCTTACCTAAGGCATCTGACAACCATCTGGCTGTTTTCTTTTGTTCAACCAGAGTAACTTTTATACGGTTATAATCCTTATTATCCATTTTGCTTTAATACTTAGTGCAAAGGTACGATTTAATTGTGATAATATTGAATAAATCTCATTAAAAATAACATTTATAAACAAAATACTTTGCGAAATATTCAATTCTTCAGTATCACCAAGTAATGAAATGATGCAAATTCGAGTATGTTTTTCATACTTGATCCAAGTATGATAGTTAAAGATACTCAAAGGCACTCACTTTTATGCGGATAGACAGGAATAATTGAAATAAATAGAGTACCTTTGCATCGCATTAGCATCTAGAGCAGACCATGAACGTAATGTTGCTCTTCTTGTCTTGACAGGAAAGTGAGTCCGCTCGCCAGAACGTGAACTGGTAAAAATACATTCCGATGAATCATAGTGTGGAGGAAGTATTAGTCGGAAGATACTTCATTCAACTTCACACAAGAGGCTCTTCAGGGGGTGAGACCGATTAGCATAAGCCCGGTTCCCATACAGCGACAGGAGATGCCAAGATTGCACAGCTGCTTTTGATTATTG
>ODAJ012108987.1_pt1 | contig 17222 bp, 17 predicted proteins | sample 1539241 | NCBI WGS metagenome assembly ODAJ01 (sample SAMN02144231, study PRJEB22623) | gut metagenome | biome: sheep rumen | host: Ovis aries | place: New Zealand
TTGCAGTCAAATTTTTCTCTTCTTCATGATTCTCTTCAATAAATAAATTTCTATTATATTTTATATTATTCTGTTCTAAACACAGCTCAAGAAAACATAGGAATATTCCAATATCAATTTGATTATAGTAAATAACTTTATCTTTAGGCATTATTCCTCTTTTGCCTTGTTTTCTATATCTATAAACTTTCAATCCCTTTTCTGATGACTCTACTATCCATGGTTGAGTATTACATGCACTTGGTGCAAAACGAACAATATTTGCTATGTTTAAATAATTATCTCCATTCCAGATTTCATCTAATTCTTTTCGTTTGCTCTTATACATATCTTTTCTGAACTTTTCTGCAGAATCAGCCTTAGCTATTGCTATCATAATTACATAATCAAGTCCATCATATTGCTTTTCATCTACTTTACCAATTCCAAACCATAATGTTCCTATATTTTTTGATACTAAATATAAATCTAATTGCTCTCCTAAATAACCTATATTTTGAAGATAGTTTTCTTTCTTTTCTGAGTAAAATAAAATACAGTATTCTTGCCCTCTTCTACATGTAGCACCTTCTTTTACAATTTTTATCTTTACTTTAATATCATCTACCAACGGCTTAAGTTTTGTAAAATATTCTTCTATATTCTTTAGTTCATCATTGGTAATATGCTCTTTGCCTATATTTATAAATAAATGAAAAGACTTTCTTTTAAAAATCATATCATATAATTCATTATCCATTGACTCACCTCATTTTTTACATACAAACATCCCATATTCTTTTGGAATATGCAAAACTCCATCTTTCATTTTATTTCGCAGAGATACTTTTAATAATTGTCTATCTATTTTTGTAATTGCCGAAATCCCATCTAATGAATATAAATAATCTAATAAATCATCTAAATCTGTTATATCCAATGAATCATTATAATCTAAGCGTTTTACTGTTTTGAAATATGGTTTTAAAATTTCATATCCATTTTGTAATGTGAAAATTTTCTTATCCTCTTCTATATTTAAATTTAACATATCAGCTATATAATCTACAATTCTGTTTTCTCCATAAGTTGCACAATAAAAATATCCTTCATCTTTTAACACCCTTTTCACTTCTAAAAGAGCTTTTGGTATATTTGAAACATGATACAGCATCATATTAGCAATAACTCTGTCAAAGCATAAATCATCATATGGTATATTTTCAATATTTACAACATTATAAAAAACATTGTCATGCTTTCCAAGTAATTCTTTTGCTTTAGTAACCATTCCCTCTGAATAGTCTGTTAAATATAATTTTGAATTTGATGGCAAATTATCAATTTTTCCTTTCCACATTTCACCAGTGCCACATCCTAATTCCAAAATACATATATTTGAAGATAAATCGTAATTATTATATATCCAATTTCCGAAGCCTAGTTTATTTGTAGAATATTTTTGGTGAATTGAAATTCTTGTATTTAATCTATTTGAATTATCATATTGCTTTTTTACAGTTTCTAATTGGTTTATTTCTGACATATGTACTCTCTCCTTATTTAGTATTTTTAGCTATAAAATCCTTTATATAATTCATTTGTGTAGACAAAATTTCATTTGGTATTTCATTATACTTAAACCATTTGAGTTCTGTGCTTTCTTCATCATGTTTCAATTCTCCAAAAAAATTGTTTGTCTCATATAAAACATCTGTATAATAAACTTCATCTTTATTTGGGTAAATCATATGTACACTTGCAACTACATTAATTAATTTTGGATTTTTGATATCTAAACCTGTTTCTTCTTTAACTTCTCTCTTTAATGCTTGGTCCAATGATTCTCCTAATTCAATTGCTCCTCCTGGAAGGCACCACATTCCATTATCTACTCTTTTTTCAAGTAAAAATCCTTTTTTCTTATCATATATAATACAAGTTACTGATGTGACCATAATTGGACTATGCCCAACATATTTTCTTAACTCTGAAATATACCCCATGCATTTCACCTCATATTTTCCTAATAAATTAATATAATCTTATCATAAAATAATATTATTGGCAAATTGGGACCGGGTATTTTTTTACCATGTTAAAAAAATACCCGGTCCCAATTTGCCCAATTTGCACATTTATTGTTGTGTTGTATCATTTATAGTATATCCTGCTAAATTTGGCATTAATACATCTTCATCTCTTACTTCATTCATTTTATATTCTATTATTCCTGTATCTGTTGATCCATTTTTCTCTCTTATAAGTAATAGATTTTGTTTATTTATAAGCAATTGCCATTCATCATTAATACAAATTTTATAGCATTCAATATCATTTACTTTCTCTGTTGTTATTTTTGACATAAATGCTAATTTTATTTTGTCCCATAGATTGTCCATATAAAGTGTTCCTGTAGAAAGTGTTTGGGCTTCTATCCCTGCCCCCTCTTTAAGCATTTTAACTGCTGTCTTTCCATTTTGGTCATCAACAATAATCCAATTATAATCTTCTCCATAATATATCATTTTAATATCATCTTTTGATGTTCTTTTTAAAAAGCCCAAGTTTTCTTTTCTCCAAAATTCTGTTATAACATCTTGCTCTGGATTTGTCTTTTTATAAAAATTTGTAATCTTTGAATATTCATCACACTTTTCTGTATACTTTGATAATATAATGACCTTTCTTCCTAAATTAATTAAGAATATACAAGCTACTATTAAAAATGCAATCAAAATAATGATTATTATTTTTTTCTTACTCATATTAATCACTCCTTTTTCCTTTGTGCAACCTGCTACCATAGGTTATTATATAACCCTTAGACCATTGGCTTTGCGACATAAACTTTCGTTTATTGTGCCTTTTACATTTATACTAATATTATAGCATATTTTTACATTTTTTTCAATTTTGATTGTCCATTAATCCCTCAAAAATTTTATGTATTTCTATATTATTCTTTTTCATATTAACTGGTCTTAGCTCCTTATTTGTAAAGCAATGTTTTGTCCATGCTTTAATAACTTCTTTTCCTGTATTTTTTTCAATTACTTCATAAGATACTGTCATTCTTACTCCATTATATTCTGTTACCATTGGCATAATTATTATTGTATCCCCACTAGTGACATGATTTAGATATTTACAATTAACTTCTAATGTTGGTATTGTGTATCCATTTTCTTCTAGGTATTCCATCGGAATTTCTAACTCTTTTAGCCACTTGCATCTTGCTTCTTCCAAAAATCTTATATAATTTGAATGATGTACTACCCCCATTTTATCTGTTTCATAATAGTTTATTTCTCTTTTATATTCAAATTTCATTTTATTCTCCTTAAAAATTTTATGTCAAAGAGAACCGTCCCTATTGACATTTGAAAAAAGTGTCAAAGAGAACCGTCCCCTTTGGCACCTTTTTTATTATTGTAATAATTTTAATTCTACATTTTGAGCTTTATATTTATTTGTTTTTTCATTCAAAACAAATTCGGTTAAACTCTGTGATAAATTTTCACTATTTTGTTTTAAATCTGTTGTATAATATAAATTAATTCTATCTATGCTAATATTGTTTGTAACTATTTCTCTAAAAACTTCTGCCATATGTTTATCATCTTCACAGACTAAAATCAATTGTGGAATAGATTTCATTCCTGAATCCATAGGTAAAAAGTTATCATAAAAATCTTTATAGAATTTCATTTTATCTATAAATTTTTTTTGCCAATTATCTTCACGCCTTATTACTTCAAATAAAAATTGAATCGATTTTTTTGATTTTGTAAGAGTAACTAAACCACCACTTGGTTTAAATACCTTATTCATTGTTTTTGCAGTTAATGTTGGCTTAACAGTATAACTATCAAAAACTTTAACCTTTTTTAAGTAAGCAATTAGAACTTGATTTCCAGCTAATCTTTTCTTTATCATTGCAACAGGCTTTGTATTGTCTGATTGTTGCCATTTACATTCAACATCATCACGAGTATCTAGTAAATATTTTCCCATTTTCTCTAGACAGTAAATCCTGTATATTCCTTTTCCTTCATCCGAATTAAAATAGTATCTAGTCAATACCTTACATTTAACTAGTGCCTCTAACTTATTGTTAAGTTTATCTTGAGATTTTACCTCATATCCTTTTATCTCAAGCATTTGCATTAACTGTCTTGAAGTTATAAATTCAAATTCATTAACTAAATATAAAATAGCAAAATGAATATCTGTTATATGTCCTAAATTAATTTTATGTATAACTTGATTCATTGAAACATATCCGTCTTTGCCATCAAATACTTTTATTTCACCTTTTCTAATAGCAAAAGGTGATACTTGTGCTTTTATTTGGTCATCTTGAACCATTTTTATTCCTCCTTATCTTAAGTTATTATTATTTTATCACTAAAACATTTTAATGTCTATATATTATTTTGTATTTGTTTTAAGTTCATATACTTCCACTCTCCAAGTTTCAAATCTTTTACATCAATATTTCCAATTTTGCTTCTATGTAGTGCTAATACTTTTTTATCAATTGCTTCACACATTTTTCTAACTTGCCTGTTTTTTCCCTCGTGAATTACAATCTGTATTCTAGAAATATCTTTTTCTTCATCAATTTTAAGAATTTTAACTTTTGCAGGTTTTGTCAAATAATCTTCATCTATTAATACTCCTTTTTTCAATTGATTTATTTCTTGTTCTATAACCTTTCCTTTTAATGTAACATTATATGTTTTTTCAATTTCATTTTTGGGATGTGTAAGCTTATTTACTAATTCTCCATCATTTGTTAGAATTAATGCTCCTGATGTATACATATCAAGCCTTCCAACAGGAACTATTCTCTTGTTTATTTTTACTAAATCAAGAACTTTGTCTCTTCCAAATTGCTCATGAGCAGTTGTTACATATCCTATTGGTTTATTTAATAAAATATATACTTTTTCTTCTTCAGGTTTTACTATTTTACCATTATACTTAACAATGTCATTTGAAGTTACTTTTGTTCCAAGTTCAGTAACTATTTTACCATTTACTTCAACTTTGCCTTGTAATATATATTCTTCACTTTTTCTTCTGGATGCTACTCCCGCTTCTGCTAAAAATTTTTGTAATCTCTCTTCATTCATTTTTAACTCCATTCTTTTTTGAAGGCGTAAGTAAACTCTTAGCATAATCCATATTGTAATTATTTTTCAGTCTTTAATTCATCCAATTCTTTTAGTATTTTAATGAAGTACTCAGGTAATGGTGCTTCTATATGTAACTCTTTTTCTTCTATTGGATGTTTAAAGTCTAAGGATTTTGCATGTAAACATTGGCCTTTAATTCCCCATTCATTTTTACCATTTGAATATGTTTCATCTCCAATAATTGGATAACCAATATGAGATAAATGTACTCTAATTTGATGTGTTCTACCTGTTTCTATATTAATCTCCAGTAATGTATATTTTCCATTATATCTGTTTAATACTTTAAAATGAGTTATAGCTTCTTTACCATTTTTATCCACTGCCATTTTTTTTCTATCTTGTTTACTTCTAGAAATTGGCATATTAATTGTTGCTTCATTTTCTTTTATAATTCCTCTAACTAATGCAATATATGTTTTCTTGATTTTATGATTTTTAAGATCTTCACTTAATTTTATATGAGCTTTGTCATTTTTTGCAACTATAATTGCTCCTGATGTATCTTTATCTAATCTATGCACAATCCCTGGTCTTATTTCTCCACCTATTCCAGAAAGTGACTCTTTACACATTGCCATAATTGCGTTAACAAGCGTTCCATCAGGATTCCCATTTGCAGGATGTACAACCATCCCTTTAGGTTTATTAACTACAATAATGTCATCATCCTCATATATTATTTCTAGTGGTATATCTTGAGGTTTTAAATCTATTTCTTTTGGCTTAGGTATATTAATCTCAATTTCATCATTTAGATTAGTTTTATATGATGATTTTATTTTTTTTCCATTAACTACTATTTGATTTTCATCTATTAATTTTTGGACCATACTTCTTGATAATTCATTATAATAAGATGAAATAACACTATCAATTCTTTTTCCTTCTTGTTCTTTATTGATTATTATTTTCATTTTCTATTTTTTCCTTTTTATTTTTTAAATATTTTGATGTATTTATAGTTAGCATTATAGCCATACCAATCCATGAAACTAAAATAAAAATATACGCTAAATTAATCTCTATATGGTTATTTAAATTAATAAATACTATAACACTTTTATTCCAAATTCTATCTATTAAATTTCCAATTCCCCCTGCAATTGCAAAACTTAGAATAATTCTTGTTTGCATTTTTATATATAGATTATTATTAAATATGTATCTAATTATCATTAAAACTATAATAATGCTTATAAAAATATAATATCCATTATTAGTTGTATTAACATTCTGAATTATATACCCATTTTTTATTGCAGTAATTTTGGTTATCTGATCAATTAGTAATAATATAATTATGATTATACATATTATTATTTTTTCTTTTTTCTTCATGCTCCACTCCTATATCACAAGTATTTTACTACAATTTTTAATAAATATCAATAAAAAGACATTTACTTTATGTAATGTTTATGATATAATGCTTTCGAAATCTAATGTAAGGAGTAACTATTATGAATGATAACAAACGTAATAGTTTGGCAGAAGATAAGGTATCAATTTTATATATTTTAAATAAACTTGATCGTGAAATAACAGAAAGTGATTTATTTAAATTAATTTCACCTATAAATAATATTAATTATTTTTATTATAAACAATTACTTACAGACCTTGTTGAATCCAAACTTATTGAATCCTACACTAAAGATGAAGAAGATGAAAATAATAAGCCAATATATAAAATAACCACTGAAGGTAAAGATTCTTTAACCTTAACCATAGATGTTTTACCCGGTTTAAAAAAATTGAAAGCAGACACAATACTTGAAAAAGAACTCCCTAATGTAGCAAAGGAGAATTCAATAATTACAGAGTTTATACCTGAAGATGAACATTCATATACTGTAAAATGTAAAATCATAGAAAATAATCAAACTATTTTTGAAGTACGTACATTTGCTGGTTCAAATGATCAAGCTAAGCTTATTTCTGAAAATTGGAAAAATAATGCATATTCTATTTATCCTAAACTATTAAGTTTACTTACAGGAAAAGAATAATTTTAAGCAACATTGTGGCTAAGATATTGTAGTGTTTTAAGTATCTACAATATCTTAGTTTTTTATACATATACTCTTATAAAAGTTATCATTTATATTATTTGAAAAAAGAATATTATACAAAAATGCTACAAAATCTAAATTTCGTCATATTTCTCCTCTACGTCAAGTTCATCGTTTTCAACGATAACTTTCCTAGAGTATAAAAAACGAAGTAGATGATAATTATATTATCATCTACTTCGTTTTAAGTTCATAGTCTGAACCTTGTTTGGTAGCGAGAGGGAGATTCGAACTCTCGACCTGCCGGGTATGAACCGGATGCTCTAGCCAACTGAGCTACCTCGCCATATCAATAATAACTATTATAGTCATTTTTTTTAGTTTTGTCAATAGATATAACACAAAAAATTGAGGTAATGTTACTATTTAGTTACAATTCACAGTTATATAAATATATTAATGAATACATTTATATAACTGTGAATTGTAACGAGGTAAGAAATAGTAATTAATTTCCTACTTCTTACCTCATATCTCTTTATATTTCATATAAATATCAATAATACTAATACACATATTTTTGAGGATTAACTGTATTCCCATCTATTCTTATTTCAAAATGTAAATGTGGTCCAGTTGAATTTCCTGTAGATCCAACTGCTGCTATTACATCCCCAGCTTTGACTGTTTGTCCAACTTTTGCATATATTTTACTACAATGAGCATACCATGTTTCTACCCCATTTCCATGGTCGACTTTTACTAAATTTCCATAAGACCCATTATATTCAGCAAATGTAATTGTTCCTGATGAGGCAACTTTAATGTTAGTTCCTGATGAACAAGCTATGTCTAAACCCGTATGTGTAGACCTTCTTATAGAACTTGATACCCCGTATCTTGAAGATATTGTTCCATTTACAGGAAGTACAGAAATTTTTATCCCATTAACAATTGCTAAAGCATCATTTTCTTCTTTTATCTCTTGAACAGCTGATTCTACAGTACTAGATGCTACTTCGACGGAATCCGTACTAATCTCTTCTGTATTTATAGTATATTTTTCATTTATTTTAATATCAATATCTAAATCTTCTGTGTTAAATTCTTCTTTAATCTTATTAACAATTTCTTCTGCCTCTTCTATTGTTTCAACATATTCTTTAGTTTCATTATTTAATGCAACTTCATAAAACTTATATATTTTAGTTGTATAATCATTTTTTAATGTTTCAATTATTTGAGTTTCATCAGTTTCTTCAGTTCTTTTATACAATTTTATTTTGTATTCAGGCTCTTCATTTAATGAAATACTTGATATATTTTTTTCATTTGATTTTAAAATCTCTTCATCTATTTGTTGTTTAAAAAGATTAGCATTTTCAACTATTCCAAGTTTTTCTCCTGCAACTGTAACTTCATATACTGTTTTATACTTAATAATAATAATCGCTAAAATAATAATAAAACTTAGTATAATCAATACTCCATATTTTGCAGTTTCTTTAGTATAAAACTTTAATTTCGTTTCTAAAATAAATATTCACTCTCCTTTAACTGTTATTTTTAGCGAAACTGCAGAATATTATACCACATTTTCATACATTTTGCAAGTTTTTGAAATTTTATGATTTTTTCACATATAATACATTGCTAAAATTCGCAATTTATATTTAAAACACACAATAAAATTAATTGATTTTGCCCCATTTCAAACAATCAACGTTTTTCCTTACTCTTCACAGCTTAATAAATAATTTTATATCAATTTGTCATAAACTAGAATTCTATTCATATAAATTACTAAAAAGCAAGTACATATGAGGCAGAGTTTGATTTTATACTAAATTTGCTATAAATTACAGTTAGATAATAATATTACTGAATAGATAAGTTCGACCTCTGTAGTAGTCATTTATTATTCTTCATACTGATTATGATTAATAAAATGTACTTTGGCACAAAATCAAAACAACTTGGAGAACGGAAGAATTGTATTAATATGTATTATTTAACTGTGAAACATAACTTGAATTTAGCCTCAAGAAAGGATTGTGAAAAATGGAAAATCTCGGATTATACCAAGATATAAGCAAAAGAACTGACGGAGATATTTATGTTGGAGTTGTTGGCCCTGTTAGAACCGGAAAATCCACTTTTATAAAAAAATTTATGGATTTACTTGTAATTCCAAATATTAATAATGATTACAAAAAAGAAAGAGCCAAAGATGAGCTTCCTCAAAGCAGTGCAGGAAAAACAATTATGACTACAGAGCCTAAATTTGTACCAAATGAGGCAGTAGAAATTACGATAGATAAAAATTTAAAACTAAAGACTAGATTGGTTGATTGTGTAGGTTACTTAGTTCCTGATAGTATTGGTTATTTGGAAGATGATAAACCAAGAATGGTAAAAACTCCATGGCAAGATGAAGAAATGCCTTTTGAAAAAGCTGCTGAAATTGGAACAAAAAAAGTAATTCAAGAACATTCTACAATAGGTATTTTAATTACAACTGATGGAAGTTTTACAGAAATTGCAAGAGAAGATTATGTTTCAGCTGAAGAAAGAGTTGTTTCAGAATTAAAAGCTATAAATAAACCTTTTGTAGTTCTATTAAATTCAGAACATCCAGATAATTCAGATACTATAAATCTTGCATCAACTCTTTCAGAAAAGTACAATTCAACAGTTTTACCTATAAACTGTGCAGAGCTTGATATCTCTGATATTAATAATATCTTCTCTAAAATATTATATGAATTTCCTGTAAGTCAAGTTAATTTTTCTTTACCAAAATGGATTAATGGTTTAGATTTTAATCATCCTGTAAAACAAGAATTATTTAATCAAATTGAAGATGCATTTACAAATATTAATCTATTAAAAGATACAAACTCATGCATAACAAAAATTGTGCAAACTAATTTAATTACACAAACTCAAATTAATAATATTGAGCTCGGAACAGGTAGAGTAAATGTTAAAATTGATTTAAAAGATGAATTATTTTATCAGGTTTTAACTCAAATGACTGGTGTTGATATTTCTAATGAAGGAGATTTATTTGCAATTATAAATAATTTAGCTCAAACAAAAAAGAAATATGACAAAATTGCTTTAGCTTTAGATGAAGTAAATCGCAAAGGCTATGGAATTGTGACTCCTTCAATTGATGAGCTAATTTTAGCAGAACCTGAAATGGTAAAACAAGGCTCTCGTTTTGGTGTTAAACTAAAAGCAACAGCACCAAGTCTTCATATTATAAAAGCAAATATTGAAACAGAAGTCTCTCCTATTGTAGGCTCAGAGAAACAGTCTGAAGAATTAGTAAACTACCTTCTTTCAGGATTTGAAAATGATCCACAAAAAATCTGGAATTCAAACATTTTTGGAAAAAGTCTGCATGAACTTGTTAATGAAGGCTTGCAAACCAAACTTGCTAAAATGCCAGAAGAAGCTCAAATGAAGCTTCAGGAGACTCTAGAACGTATTGTAAATGAGGGCTCTGGAGGATTGATTTGTATAATTTTGTAATTGTATTGTTGTCACAGGTACCGGAGATTTTTGACATATATGCCAAATTTTCCAATATCTATAATAAAACTCTAGAAATAGCTAGGGTTTTTATTTTATCGCAAATTTCGACAAACTTTTCACTATTAATGCTTTATAATTATGTTTAGGCAACTAGCCTCAAAAGGAGGTGATAAAAATGCCTAAACTTTCAAAAGAGAAACAAATGAAAAAACATACTAATAAAATTCAAGAATTTTTACATAAATTATTAAAAGCTGTTAAAACGATTTTTGAAATAATATTAGTATTAAAGACAATTATTGAATTAATTTTCAATTAACTGCAACTCAAAAAAATCTCCTGTATCTGCAAATACAGGAGATTTTTGGTGTCATAGACACCGGCAACAAAAATGCCTAAACTTCTTTCATATATATTATACACTAATTATAAAAAATTTCAACCATTTTTAAACATTTATCAAAAAAATCGTTCGACTTTTTTCAACATTTTCCTTTATTATTTTATTTGGCTTATTTGATAATATGAATTAAGTGCGCTCCAGTCACCAAATCAACCATCTCCCCCTTGCAATTTTGCTTATAATTTTGTATAATAAGCACATAATGCATTTAGGGGGTAATTTTCGATGGAAAAATTAACAATTAAAGATTTATATAAAGATTATAAAAGTTTTGAAAATAAGCAAGTTTCTTTAGAAGGTTGGGTTAGAACAGTTCGTGATTCTAAAACTTTTGGTTTTATTGAATTAAATGATGGTTCATATTTTAAAAATATTCAAATTGTAATTTCTGATAAATTGAATAATTTTAAAGATTTAGTAAAACTTACAATAAGCTCGTCTATAAAGGTTATAGGAACTTTAGTAATTACAGAAAATTCTAAACAACCATTTGAAATACAAGCAACAAATATAGAAATATTTAATTTAAGTGATAGTGATTATCCTCTACAAAAAAAGAGACATACTTTTGAATACTTAAGAACTGTTGCACATCTTCGCCCAAGAACAAATACTTTTAATGCAATTTTTAGAATTAGAAGTGTAGCAGCATTTGCAATTCATGAGTATTTTCAAAATAATGGATATGTCTATGTTCATACTCCTATTATTACTTGTGCAGACTGTGAAGGTTCTGCAGAAATGTTTAAATTAACAACTATGGATTTAGAAAAGCCTCTTCCAAAAAATGAAGATGGCACAACTGATTTTTCTAATGACCTATTTGGAAAAGAAGCTTATATTACAGGTTCAGGCCAACTTCATGGAGAAACATTTGCGGCAAGTTTTGGAAAGATTTATACATTTGGACCAACACTTCGTTCAGAAAACTCAAACACAAAAACACATGCCAATGAATTTTGGATGATTGAACCAGAAATATCATTTTGTGATTTAGAAGAACTTATGGATATCGAAGAAGATTGCTTAAAATATATCGTTGAAAAAGTTTTAGAAAGATGTCCTGAAGAAATCAATTTCTGTGATCAATTTATAGAAAAAGGATTAAAAGAAAAATTAAATAAACTTCTTAATTCGTCTTTTGTAAGAATTGACCATAAAGATGTTATAGATATTTTAAAAAAAGCTGATAGAAAATGGGAATTTGAGCCTGATTATGGTGAAGATTTAGCAAAAGAACATGAAAAATATATTACAGAATATTTTAATGGCCCTGTTTTTGTTAAAAATTGGCCAAAAGATATAAAATCTTATTATATGAAATTAAACCCAGATGGAAAAACCGTTGCAGCTGTTGACTTAGAAGTTCCTGGAGCTGGTGAAATTATGGGTGGTTCTCAAAGAGAAGAAGACTATGAAACTTTAGTTAAACTTATGGAAGAAAAAGGCATCAAAACAGAACCTCTTTGGTGGTATTTAGATTTACGTAGATATGGTTCAAATATACATTCTGGCTTTGGACTTGGATTTGAAAGACTTCTTATGTATTTAACTGGTATGGAAAATATTCGTGATGTAATTCCTTACCCTAGAACACCAAAAAATTGTGAATTTTAATTTATTTCAAAAATTCCTTGTATCTGCAAATACAAGGGATTTTTTTAGCAACTAAATACATTCTAATCATTTTCAATATATATTATACACTATTCAAAAAAAATTCAACATTTTTTAAATATTTTCAAAAAAAATCGTTCGACTTTTTTCGAGCTTATTAGCGAGGAGTATCCGAATTATTTGGATCAGGTTTAATCTGTTTTTTCTGCCATTCACTCAAATCTTCTTTTATTACATCTAATACCGTTTCCTTTCCTATTAAATATATAACTGATCTAAGAGTATGCTTTCCTAATTCTGTAGAGGGAAAATAATATCCAATCATATAATAATTCTTTTCATCTAAAGATATAAATGTCATAGTATTTATTCTTACTATATAACTAGTAGCATCATCTATTTCTACTTTATAACCATCTCCAAGCAAATCCATCCAAATTTTTAGTCCTTCTAATTTATTATTTAACTCATTTAATTCCTTTCTTTTTTTTTCAATAATTTCTTGTAATGATTTTATACGTTTTTGAAAATATGTGATGCTATTATGTGCTTCTTCATCATTTAATTGCATTATAGTATTAATGTCTGATGTTGATAAATTCATAATTATATTAAATTGATTTTGTTCACTTTTAGTAAAACTAATGCCCTTTAATTGCTTTTCATTTTTATTAATTTGATTTTTCAAGTTTTCTAATTGGTTAGTTAAAATCCTAATGTATGAATTATCCTTTCCATGATCAACATCTGGATGGACTCTTTTTATAAGTTGTATTACTTCCTTTCTTTTGTTTTTTAGCCCTTGTTGTTCAACCCACTTTTTATAGATTTCTAGCCTTTGAAAATCGGTTGTTCCATATTTTATCTTCTTTTCTAGTATCTTGTTTAATTTATTTATTTCTCTACTATACTCATCGATTTGTTGTTCTTTATTTCTAATCTCTTCTATAATAGTTCTCATTTCTTTTAATATTGAGTTATAAATATCATTAATACTTAACCTAAACTCTTCTAAATTCTTTGGCATTGTTCCCATTATTCAATAACCTCTTCATCATCTTTACTTAAATCTCTTGGTCTCATTAGTGGATATAAAACTACATCTCTTATGTTTTGGCTGTTTGTTAAGAATTGTAAGAATCTATCTACACCTAATCCCCAACCCGAAATTGGTGGCATACCATATTCCATAGCTCTAATGTATTCATAATCAATGCTCATAGCTTCTTCATCACCTTGAGCTTTTAGCTTGCTTTGTTCCATTAATCTCTTTTCTTGCTCTCTTGCGTCTACAAGCTCTGAATATCCATTTATGATTTCTTGTCCATTAACTACCAATTGGAATCTATCTGTAAGATTTGGATTTTCATCATTACTTCTAGCTAAAGGTGATAAATCAATTGGATGTTTAATTAAATATGTTGGTTCTATTATAGCTGGTCTACTTACCTTTTTATAAAGTTGATCTATTAAGTTTCCTCTTCCAAGTTCTTCTAAATTTTCTGCTTCTAACTTAATATTTTGATTTTTTATTTCGTTAAGCAAACTTTCAGCAGTATCAAATTTATCTATATCAATTCCACAGTCGTTTAAGATTAGTTCTCTAAATGAAACAATTTTCCATTCTCCACCAAAATTGATTTTTTTATCTCCTATTTGTACATTTAAATCACCATCATATAAATTGCTTAAAATATAAATAATCATTTTTTTTAAGAATTTCATATTATCTTCATAATTCCAATATGCGCTATAACCTTCAACCATTGTGAAATCTTGTAAGTGGTTTGCATCCATCCCTTCATTTCTAAAGTCTCTTGCAACTTCATATACATTATTAAATCCACCAATTATTAATTTTTTTAATGTTAATTCAGGTGAAATTCTTAAATATACTTCTTGGTCTAATGCATTGTGATGAGCTGTAAATGGTTTAGCAGTTGCACCTGATGCTGTATTTTGAAGTGCTGGTGTCTCAACTTCTATAAATCCATGGTCATCTAAAAAGTTTCTTAATAGTCTTACAAATTTAGATCTTAATAAAAATTTCTTTTTCGTATCTTCATTCATAATTAGATCAAGATGACGCTCTCTATATATTGCTTCTACATTTGTTAGTCCATGATATTTTTCAGGAAGTGGACGAAGTGCTTTTCCTAAAAACATATATGAATATACTTGAAGACTTTTTTCTCCTGATGATGTAGTAAAAATATCTCCTTTTACTCCTATAAAATCACCAATGTCAAGTATTTCGTGGAATTTTTTGTATTCTTCTTCTCCTAAATCATCTCTTTTAATTACTAATTGAATATGACCGGTAATATCTGATAAATCTATAAATGAGATTTTTCCCATTTTTCTTTTTGACATTACTCTACCAGCTATTGAAACATTTTTTGTTTCATCTTCTAGTTTTCTTGCATCTCCTATTTCATGAGTTGTTTCATATCTTTCTGGATGTGGATGAATCCCATAATTTTCTATTTTTTGTAATTTTTCGTTTCTTGCTGCCATAAGCTCTTTTACATTTGCCATAATAATTTCCTCCATTAATCAATTTGCCTTATTTTACAACATTTTAAGGCATTTGTCAATATGACAAATGCCTATTCATCATCAATTTATTTCTTGTCAATATACATGTTAAATCTATTAACCTCTTTTCTTCAATTAATTTTTTTATGTTAAAATTTATTATTTGTATTATAGCTTCGTCAATATCTTCTTTTGATATTTTTCTCCAAATATCAATTTCAGCTGGTCCTTTTCTTAAATCTTCGGTTTTATCTGCAACAAATACGATTTTTCCAAGCATATCAAAATCCGGTGTACCTTCTGTATGGAATTCTATTGCTTTTTGTATTTGTTTATCAAATCCATATCTTTGTTTAACTATTACAGCTCCTATTTTACCATGTAATAATTTATGATTAATGTTTTTAATAAAGTCATCAATCTCAACATTATTATCACTAGCAAGTTTTAATGCTTCTTCATCAGGTATTTCTTTTGCAATATCATGTGTTAAACCAGCTAGTGCTGCCTTATCTTCATCTACTCCATAAATTTTTGCAAGTTCAATTGCTTTATTCATCACACTTATTGAATGATTATATCTGCTTTCTGATAACATTTCCTTCAAATCTTTTTTTATTTTTTCAATTAATTCTAAAGTCTGTTTTTTCATAGTATTCATTATCTCCATACATTTCTTTATCTATAAATCTAATTAATTATCCTATATATAATTAATAGATTAGAGGTAGGAGGTTGGACATTTTAATATCAAACCTCCTACTTCCTACCTCTTACCTCTTTTTTACTATTAGCCCAAAAATATTGCTGGATTATTTTTAATCCTCTGAATCTTCTTCTACTTCTCCCTTAGGTGCTTCTTCTCCTAAACTTTGTTCAAATGCTTTTTCAAAGTTTTCTCTAACTTGTTTTTCAACTTCTTCCATTACTTTTGGATTATCCATTAGATATTTCTTAACATTGTCTCTACCTTGACATAGTCTTTCTCCTTTATAGCTAAACCAAGAACCACTTTTAACTATAATATCTAGATTAACAGCCATATCTACTATATTTCCTATTTTTGATATACCTTCACTATATATTAAATCAAATTCTGCTTCTCTAAATGGGGGTGCAACTTTATTTTTAACAACTTTTACTCTAACTCTATGACCTTGTACTTCACCATTTTGTTTTATTTGTTCTATTTTTCTAATATCTAATCTAACTGATGAATAAAATTTAAGTGCACGTCCACCTGTTGTTGTTTCAGGGTTTCCAAACATTACTCCTATTTTTTCTCTTAATTGATTTATAAATATTAACACTGTTTTTGATTTGTTAATTGAACCTGTAAGTTTACGAAGTGCTTGAGACATAAGTCTTGCCTGAAGACCCATATGAGAATCTCCCATATCTCCATCAATTTCAGCCTTTGGTACTAAAGCTGCAACAGAGTCTACAACTATTACATCTAAGGCTCCACTTCTAACTAAACTTTCTGTAATTTCTAATGCTTGCTCTCCTGTATCTGGTTGAGATACTATTAAATTATCTATATCTACTCCCAACTTTCTTGCATGTGTTGGATCTAGTGCATGTTCTGCATCAATAAATGCTGCGTCTCCCCCCATTTTTTGAGCTTCTGCAATAATTGATAAAGCAAGAGTAGTTTTTCCTGATGATTCAGGTCCATATATTTCTACTATTCTTCCTCTTGGAACTCCTCCTATTCCTAATGCAATATCCAAACTTAATGCCCCTGTTGGGATAGCATCAACTTCCATTGCTTTATATTCTCCAAGTCTCATAACTGAACCTTTTCCAAATTGTTTTTCTATTTGGCTTAATGCAACATCTAATGCTTTTCTTCTTTCATTATTTTCTGCCATTATTATTTCCTCCTTAAAAATATAAACTTTTGTTTGATGTTTCTATAAT
>ODAJ012181958.1_pt1 | contig 17212 bp, 13 predicted proteins | sample 1539241 | NCBI WGS metagenome assembly ODAJ01 (sample SAMN02144231, study PRJEB22623) | gut metagenome | biome: sheep rumen | host: Ovis aries | place: New Zealand
CAAGTGTATCTTTGATGCACGCAGACAAGTCTGCTAATTGGCAAAAAACCTGTTTTTTGCCAGAGGGTGGAGCTTAATGCGACACCCCCCCCTTTTTATCCCGTTTTTGCGGGGCTTTTTTGTTGTTATTCCACAACGGGTTCTACTATCACATCTTCGTCGGAGGAGGAGTCGTCCTCATAGTCTACACTGCTGTCGTAGCCTATTTCATCCTCGGAGTCATAGTCTATCTCGGGCTCGCTGTAATCGGGCTCTTCATAGTCCTCATTACCGCCGCTGTCCTCATCGCCCGTATCGTTTTCCGTGTTTTCGGTGTCGGTGTCGCTGTCATTCTCCGAACTGCTGTCCGAATTGTCCTCGTCGCTGCCGTCGGAATAGCTGCTGTACTGCCAATGGTTTGTACAGTAATCGGGTTCCGTACCCTTGACAAATACTTCCTCGTAGGCATCGCAGCCCTTGCTTGCGCGCATACCCGAACGCTTGCATACCGACATCTTTACAACATCATCGGGCATCTCAAAGTCCTTGACTTCAAGTCCCTGATGTATCTGCTCCATACACTTGCGCCATATGGTAAGGTGTGCGTGCTGGTTTATGTTGTTCATGTTTTTCACGGTATCGTCATAACGGTCGTAACCCAACCATATACTTGCAGCATAGTAGGGTGTGTAGCCTACAAAAGTAAGGTCCTTTGAGTTTGTTGTGGTACCTGTTTTACCGACAACGGGCATAGTGCTGTTTATGAACTTCGCCTGTGTACCGGTACCGCTTTTTACAACATCACGCATTATGTCTGTAAGTACATAGGCTGCGCCCGTACTCAATACCTGTCTCGGCTCTGCATTGTTTTCAAGCAGTACATTGCCGCTGTGGTCTTTTACCATTGAGTAAAACATAGGCCTGCGGTATTCGCCGCCGTTTGCTATAGTGCCGTATGCCGCACATACTTCTGTCTGCTTTACGCCGTTTGTAAGACCGCCGAGAGCGGTAGCGGCATGGTTATCATCCTCAAGGGTGCTGAAACCGAAGTTGAGAAGATAATCGTATGCTGTGTCTATACCTACACCGACGCCGCCCTTTACGTCATTGGGGCTGACGATGGCTTTGACTGCAAGAATGTTCATCGAATCGCGGATACCAACTCTTACGGTGCAGTCGCCGCGGTAGCTATCGCCCCACCAGTTCTTGGGGGTGTACTTGCCTATGCTGAATGGTTCGTCACGGATGATGCTCGATGCCGTGAGTGTGCCCGTGTCTATGTTTGCCGCATATGCCGCAAGCACCTTGAATACCGAACCGGGCTGTCTTACGGCATCGGTCGCACGGTTGAACGCACGGTTCACGTTTTTCTGACCTCTGCCGCCCGCAATTGCCTTTATCTCGCCGTTGTGGTAGTCAAGCACTACCATTGCCGACTGCGGCTGCGGTGTGAAAGTTGCTTTGTCCGCAAGTATCTCCTGATATTCGGGGAGATTATCCTCATACTGCTTGCGCAGCTGCGCAGCCCAGGCTTCCGCATCCGCGTAGTTTGTGAAGAACTTGCTGCTTGACGGGTTTATCTGCTGACCTGTGTTGTGGTCAACTATGGATATAACGTAATTGCCGTCTATGCCGTAATAGGGTGCGGGGAAATTGTCGTTGTTTGCGTATTCCTGATCGAGAATGCCCTGTATCCTGTTGTCTATGGTTGCCGTTATTTCAAGACCGCCGTTGTAGAGAATGTAGTTTGCTTCCGTTGCGGTCATATTGTACTTGTTTTGAAGATCCTGCGATACCTGATCGAAAAGTGCATCCACAAAGTAGCTGTGTACGTTTGAGGTGTCCTCTTCAAGCTGAAGTTCGGTGCCGCCTGCCTTTACACGCGAGAAAACATCATCGGCAAGCGCTTCGTCACGTTCCGCTGCGGTTATATATCCCTGATCGCACATATAATTAAGTATGATAGTCTGTCGGTTGCGGCTGGCCTCGGGGTTTGAACGGGGCGAATAAACGCTGGGGTTGTTTGTGATGCCTGCAATAACGGCACATTCCGAAAGCGTAAGGTCATCAACGTTCTTGCCGAAATAACCGAGCGATGCTGCCTGCACGCCATTGTAGCCGTGTCCGAGACCTATGGTGTTGAGGTAAAGTTCAAGAATACGCTTTTTTGCCGCATCCTTGCTGCCGAGTTTTTCCGTAAGCTCGCGCTCGTAGTTTTCGGCAAGGTACTGTTCCTGTATCTTTGTTTCGGGTGTGTTGTGAGTCTGCTTTGTTACATTGTTTTTGATAAGCTGCTGTGTTATAGTACTGCCGCCCTGCATTTTGTGGTTTACAAGCGTCATAAACATAGCACGCGCAAAACCGCGCATATCAACGCCGTCATGCTCGTAAAAACGCGCATCCTCTATGGCAACAAAAGCGTGCTGCAAGTTCACGGGTATGTGTTCGAGAGTTGCGTATTCGCGGTTTTCCTCACCGTGCAGACGGTCTATTTCATTGCCGTAGCTGTCATATATTATAGAGGTGTAGGTCGAAGGTTCTATCGCCACAAGCTCCATTGCAGGCGCATTTTGTATAACTGCAACATAAAGACCTATGCCTGCACACAGTACAACGGTCGCCGCAATAAAACAAAGTGCAAAAAAACCGCGTATCATCTGCGTGAACGGTCTTGCCTCTGGTTTGAGACGGTTGGTTTTTTTTGTGTTGGCAGCGTTTTTTGCGGGCGCTTTCTGTTTTGGCATTTTCTGTTTCGGCGCTTTCTGCTCGGGCTGCCGCTTCTGCTTGACAGCCTTTGGCTCGGGCTGCTTTGCTGCCGCTTTGCTGCTGTCTTTTTTGCTGTTTTTATCCATATTTATATCTCCTTTTTCAAAAAGACTTTATTTATAAAATAGGCATTATATATCATTATACCAAATAATTGAAAATTAATAAAGTAAAATTTTTATTTTTTTTAAAAAATTATTTTTTTGGAGGGAAAAATGAAGAAAACATCGCATTTTAAAAGAGGTGTAAGATATTTTTTGTTCGCTGCTGCGGTGGCGGCAGTTTTCGTGTGGCTGTGCGTGCTATATGACCGCTTTTTGCTGCCTTCTGCGCAGAAAGTCTGCGAAAGCAGAACGGTCGCTTTTATAAACGAACGTATGGCAGATGCTCTTGAAAATGCAATAAAGGAAAATGGTATAAATACGTCGAAATTATTTTTATATGAGAAAAACAAAGAGGGCAGGGCGGTGTTTTTGAGTACGGATACTGCGGCGGCAAACAGGCTTTGCGCCGATACCGCACAGAGGCTGTCGCAGGCGCTTGCAAAAGGCGAAAACAATGTTATATACATAAAAAGCGGCGCATTTACGGGTCTGTCGCTGCTTTCGGAAAGCGGTCCCGATATACCCGTGAAAATAAGCATTATAGGTGATGCAAAAGCCGACTGTAAAACAGAGGTAAAAGGCGTGGGGCTGAATAATGTATATTATTGCATTTATATTGAAATAAATGCACGCGCAGCCGCCTATAATCCGCTGCTCAATAACGAGATAAACATAACGCGGCGGATATTGCTTGCGGATGCGGTATACTCGGGAGAAGTGCCGTCGGCGATGCTGCCCGCTGCGATAAGATAGGTTTTTATTGAATTATGTATTTTTTTATAGGTAAATGATATAAATATTTATTTTTATTTAATTTTTTTCTTGCATTTTATATCTTAATGTTGTATAATGATAACTGTAGAATTATAAAATTGGAGAAGACTATGGAAGAAAAAGAGATAGAAATAGATCTTAAACAGCTTCTTGACGCCTTGTTGGCAAGGTTGTGGGTCATAGTCGCAGTGACATTGATGGTGGGCGTGTTTGCTTTTTTATTCAGCAAATTTGCAATGACACCTTTGTATTCTGCGAAGTCTACGGTCTATATCAACAGTAATGCGACCTTTGTTTCAAAGGACATAAGTTCAAGCGAAATTACGGCTTCTTCACAAATGGCTACGGTTTTTGCGGAAATGCTCAAAAGCAACCTCATAATGAATGAGGTCCTCAAAAAAACAGAGCTTGACTATACCGCAGAACAGATAGCTTCAATGGTCAGCGCCTCTGCGGTGGACGATACACCCGTTATGAAAATTACGGTCGTAAGTCCATATCCAAAAGAAGCGGTGGTTATTGCCAATGCCATACTTGAAGTGGCGCCCGAAAAGATCCCCGACCTTATGGACGGTGGTTCCGTTAAAATAATAGATACTCCCGTAGAGCCGCAGTATCCATCATCTCCGAATGTCACAAAAAACACTATGCTCGGCTTTGTGCTCGGCTTTATATTGAGTGCAGGTTTGGTAGTGCTTATGGAATTGCTCGATTCCCGTGTGAAGGATGAGGAACAGCTCCGCAGTCTGCTTGAACTGCCCGTACTTGGTGTTATACCCGAGATAACGGAGTCGGAAGTGTAAAAGAGGGATAAGATGCTGTTTAAACCAAAGAAAGCAAAAAAAGCCGACGGCTTTAAAACAGAAGTAGGTCGCTCGGAATATGATGCTAAAAGAATACTTAACGATAATACCTCGTTTGATGTCAGAGAGGCGTTTAACGAGTTAAAAACAAATGTTATTTTTTCCATGACGGACAAAGGCACCAAGAAGATCCTGGTCACAAGCTCCTTTGCCGCAGAGGGAAAAAGCACGACAAGTCTTAATCTGGCTATAAGTCTTGCGGAGAACAACAGAAAAGTCCTTTTGGTCGATTGTGACCTTCGCCGTCCGAATGTGGGCAGACTGCTTCAGTTCGACGAAAAAAAGGGGCTTTCAAATATACTTGTAAATGAATGTGAGATCGGTGAGGCGCTGCATAAAACAAAGTATGCAAATCTTGATGTTGTGCTGACAGGCTCAACACCGCCAAACCCGACCGAACTTTTATCGTCGGAGGGTATGCAGGCGTTTGTGGATAATGTATCGCAGCATTACGATTATGTTATCCTTGATACGCCGCCTGTCAACCTTGTTACGGATGCAGTCATATTATCGAGACTTGTCAACGGTGTCATCATTGTCTGCCGACAGTATGTGACAGAAAAGAAAATGCTGTTGTCGGCAGTGGAAAAACTCAGGTTTGTAAATGCCAAGATACTCGGTGTTGTCCTTAACGATGTTGCCACATCAAAGGCAGACTACGGCAAATACGGCTACTACAACGGCGCAAACAACAGTACGAATATCGAAAAGGCAAAATAACGGCCTTAAGACAGGATTGGTCTTTGATGATAGATTTTCATTCTCATTTTTTGCCAAAAATGGATGATGGCAGCAAAAGTTGTGAGATGTCGCTTGAAATGCTTAAAACAAGCTACGATTACGGCATCGGGACGATGGTTGCCACACCGCATTTTTATATAAAACAAAATTCCGCAGTGCGTTTTCTCGAAAGGCGTAAAGAATCTTTTTCAAGGCTTGAAGAAGCTATTGCGGATTCAAAAGAAAAGGTGCCGGATATAATTCTCGGCGCAGAGGTCTACTATTTCAGGGGTATTTCGCATTATGATGATATCGAAAAGCTGAAAATATCGGGTACCGATCTTATTTTGCTTGAAATGCCGTTTGAACAGTGGAATAAACGTGTACTTGACGAGGTAGAGGCAATACATGAAGAAACAGGCATTACACCTGTTATCGCACACCTTGACAGATACCTCGATTATCAGAAAGGCACGGATAATGTGGACAGACTGTTGGATATGGGCTTTCCGATACAGATAAATTCGGAGTTCGTAAACGGTTTTTTTACACGAAAAAAAGCTATTGAGATGATTACCGACGGTGTTGTCGATGTGTTGGGTTCGGACTGTCACAATATGGACAAGCGCAGACCCGACCTCGGCAAAAGCTTACAGATAATTGAGAAAAAATGTGGAGCGGATACCGTTGATAATATATATAAAAAAAGCAGGCAGCTGCTTGGTTTGTGATTTTAACGATTACAAAAAAGTATAAAACCTTTGTATTGGGGAATTTGGAAGGGAGTAATGCATATCTCTGGACAAATAAAACCAAAGAAAAAACATACCGGACTGAAAATCTTTTTGGTTATAATTCTTGTTCTGGCTGCGGCTGTTGCAGGTGTGGCAGTGTGGCAAAGAGAGAATATAAAGGCTGTTGTCGACTCGCGGACTTATTCGCAGGAGGAAATAGCCGACAAAATAACCGCATCAAAAGAAAAGGTGCAGCAGTCTATGCAGGCTTACGATCTGCCTGTTATGCGTGATTTTACCTTTGAAGAAGAGGAACAGATACGCAAAGGCGAGATCACCGTTGAGGAAGCTATGCAGAAAATAATGGTCGAGTCACAGAACGACGGAACGGACGAAAATGCCGCAAATACCGATAATAACGCGCAGTCTTCTGACGGCAGCAATGCCGCGGCACAGACGGCGGGCGGTACGCAGACAGCGGGTGAAAAGACCGCAAGCTCTGTTCTTTCGGGGTATATAACGCAGCTTTACGAGATGAAAGCCTATTATTTAAGCCGGCTTGGCGGGCTTGAAAGCGAAATGCGCGCGGTATATGCACAAACGGGCAAAGACAAATCGAAGATACCCTCTATAATATCAAGCTATATGCCGAGGGCAGCCTCGATGGAAAGCGAATGTGACGGCAAGGTGAACAGCCTTATTTCACAGCTGAGAAGCGAACTTGCTTCTATCGGCGCCGACACATCCATCGCAGACGAGATATATGATGCCTATGTTAATGAAAAGGCGCTTAAAAAAGCCTATTATCTCAGTCTGTACTGATATTGTGAATAAATAAGTGTTTTGTTTAAAAGAGTGTACATAATTAAGCAAAACCGCTTATTTAAAATATTTTATATTAATAAAATTAAAAATGGAGGAAAGAATATGAAGAAAAAAATCTTATTACTTGCAGGCACTGTTCTTGCAGCAATGACAATGGCAACAGGTGTTTATGCCGCAACTCTTCCCGGAGATGTTAACGGCAACAATCGTATCGACAACGAGGATCCCAGCCTTATTCTTAACATCGCATTAAGCAGAGATGCAGCAGGCGAAAACGGCACGGACGCTTTCAACGAAACTTTAAATGTTGCAAACCTTGACCGTGACCTTGTTGGTGAAACAGTTGTTTCTCATAAGGACGGCACACCCGAGATCACAGCAAACGATGCTGCACTTGCTTACTACAAATTTATGAACAGAACATCTCTTAAGGTAGTTCTTTCAACAGAGAAATTCCCCGATATCAAGTACAATATCGATAAGGACCTTATGGATACAAAGGTTAAGGATGTTGTTGAGTTCTACATTGATCAGTATGCTCAGAAAGAACCCGATGCAAAGAAGTTCAACACAGCTATGAGCAAGCTTAAGTTAGGTCTTAAGGGCGAAATGACAACGCCTTATGAGCCAGAGGGTTGGAACATCCTTGCAAATGCAGCTAACAGCCTTTACACAGAGCCTATCTATGATACTTCTGTTACAGACTTCGAGCAGATCGCTTATGGTCATGCAGATCTTGACAATGCAACAGCAAAGGCTATCAAGGCAGCTTCTCTTCCCGTTGTTTCAAACAATGGTACAGATACTTCCAAGGTTAATGCAGCTTACCTTAAGGCTTGCTATGAGCAGGCTATCGGCGGTCTTGTTAACCTTAATCCTTCCGCTGATGCTGTTAAGGAAACAAAGAATAAGGCTAAAGCAGTTCTTGACAGCAACAACAAGAAGTACACAGCAAATGTTGCGCTTGTTGCAGATGGTGTAAGAGTTGACAACGTACTTGACAACAAGGGTACAGATCAGCTTGATGCTCTTATCGATAAGGCAGCGGCTGCTAAGCTCTTCGATTATGAGAATGTTACAGTCGGTGATGTTTACAAGGCACTCATCTCTGTTACAGGCACACCCGAAAAGGATGTTAACGAAGACGGCGAATTCGCTTCTATCATCGGCGAGTACAACAACCACGATGCAGAAGTTTACCTTGTAAGAGAGTAATTCATAGTAATTAATGTAGTATATACTTCAGTTAAAATTACACTTAAACAATAAATATAAAAGACTGTTCTTTCGGGCAGTCTTTTATATTATATAAAGCATATTTATGCATATTTATAAGGAGGACAATTAAATGAAAAAAATGCTTAAGTTTGCTGCGGCACTTATGTCGGCGGTAATGCTTTTGTCATCGGTAAATGTTTATGCGGCTGATTCGGATGCGGAAACAAATGCAGCAGCTGAAACAACTGCCGAGGCTGCTGTGCCTTTCACCGATGTAAATGCCGATACCCAGACGGGCAAAAATATTCTTAAACTTTATAATGCAGGCATAATTGCAGGATACGAGGACGGTACTTTCCGTCCCGACGGCAATATCACACGCGCAGAGCTTGTACGTATCTTCAATCAGGTGTTTGAGTACAAGCCCACAGAGGCACAGCTTGCCAATGTAAAGGACTTTCTTGATAATACCGACCCCGAGGCATGGTATTACAATGATGTAAGGATCGCGCAGATCGCGGGCTATATCAACGGCTTTGATGACAATACATTCCGCGGCAAGGAAAACTTCACACGTCAGCAGGCTTGTGTCGTTATCGACCTTATCACGGGTGTGAACACAGCCGATCCCGAACTTGTTGTTACCGACGAAGTTTCCGAATGGGCAGTAAACTATGTTAATTGGGCGCTTACTGCAGGTCTTTTCCCGATAGAGGAGGGCAACACCTTCCGCGCAACACAGAATATCACAAGAGCGGAAGTTTGCAACCTGCTTGAGATATTTGTGGCAGAACCCGCAAAAGACGGCGATACCGAAACTGCAACAACAGATGCGAACGAAAAAGAAGAGGAAGAAGTTACCGTAAAGACATCCAACGGCACCGTTGTTAAGATAACAAAGGGCGGTTCAGGCGGTGGCGGCGGCAGCTCATCATCTTCTGGCAATAACGCAAAGTCAACAACAACGGCAAGCGTAGAAAACTCTACCGAAACAACAACTGTTTCTTCAAGCAATTCCAAAAAGACAACAGAAGCTAAAACAGAAACAACGACTGCTTCTTCAAAAAATACAAAGGAATCCACAACAAAGCAGGTAGTTACCGAGAAAAAGACAGAGACCACTACCAATGAGGCCACAACTAAAGAAGCTACGACAAAGCAGGTAGTTACCGAAAAACCGACACAGACAACAACAGAGCTTGAAATAAACAATGTTTCGGATATTTCCGATGATGTGGCATTCAGTCTTGAAAACGTATATCTTGCACTTAACAATTATGTTGTGCCCAACTGCTCATCAAGCGGCGCACAGGAAGTTGCAAGCATGATAAGGGATGCTATGTATCAGAAGATGAACGATCATTCCTATGATATAAGCGGTGCTGTTGATGTTGCTGTGGAAAAATACCGCACTCTTTCTTCGGATGAAAAGAATGAACTTAAAAATAATATCATCAGCTATTGCAGTATAAACGATCTATATAATCTGCAAGCTACGTTTTTCCCGTATCTGACATATAATGGCTGATAAAGGGTGGAAAAAATGGATATTTCCTGCACTGACACTTGTTATGGTGGCTTTTATCTGGGGACATTCTCTTATGCCTGCGGATATGTCAAGCACCGAAAGCGGCATTGTAAGCGATATTTTAAGGTTTATCTTTCGGCTTAAAGATGCGGAGATAGATGAATATGTAAGGAAATTTGCGCATTTCTTTGAATATATGATATTCGGTATCCTTATTACCATAGACACAGCTATCCTTTTGAAATGTGTTTTCAGACCCGAAAATATCGCAGCAGGTCTGTTTGTGCCGCTTGTGGATGAGACCATACAGCTTTTTACACTTGGGCGCAGCGGTTCGCTGCTTGATGTATGGCTTGATTTTACGGGCTTTATAACGGGAGTTATATGCAGTGTAATAATCTATAAAATAATAAAAAAGTAATATCAAAAGCATTTTCCGATATAATGTATCAATATATATCGGGAGATGCTTTTTTTATGTTTACCCATACGGTCACAGAGGGCGAGACCTGGTTTGATATCAGTGAAAAATACGACCTTTCCATAGATTATCTCAAAAAACTTAATTCCGTTTTTTATGACGATCTGCCAACGGGTATGGAATTGCTTGTCTCTTATCCCAAAACCACATATTATGCCGTACAAGGCGATACGCTCACGGGTATAGCGCGCAGTTTTGACACAACGGCAGCGGCACTGCTTCGCAATAATCCGTATCTTTCGCGAGGACTTGAAACGGGTGACAGGGTCATAATAGATTTTGAGGACGAAAAACGCGGCATACTGACTCTTAACGGCTATTGCTATACTTTTATCGAGCCGCGGCTTTATACGAGCCTGCTGCCGTATCTGACTTATGTTACGATATTTACATACGGCTTTGACCAAAACGGTGAACTTGTACGCCCCGAACCCGATGATGAATATTATGTCAAAACGGCACTTGATTACGGCACGGCACCGCTTATGCACCTCTCAACACTGACACGATACGGGAATTTTTCAAGCGAGCTTGCCGCACAGCTGCTCTCAAACAGGGATGTATGGGATGTATTGACAGACAATATAATTAAAAATGTCGAAGAAAAGGGATACAAGGGTGTTGATATAGATTTTGAATACCTGCCTGCGCAGTACAGAGAGGCTTATGCGGAATTTGTGGGACAGCTGCGCGATAAACTTAACGAAAACGGCTATATCCTTGTGACTGCCATTGCGCCCAAAACTTCCGCCGACCAGCAGGGGCTTTTGTATCAGGGGCATGACTACCGCCTATTGGGACAAAACAGCGATATGGTACTGCTGATGACATATGAGTGGGGCTATGCTTACAGTGAGCCTATGCCCGTTGCACCTATCGGCAGCGTTGAAAGAGTTGTGCGTTACGGTGTTTCGGAGATACCGAATGAAAAAATACTGCTCGGGCTGCCGTTTTACGGCTATGATTGGAAACTGCCGTATGTTAAGGGCGAGACCGTGGCACAGTCACTGTCGGTGGAGCGCGCGGAAATGCTTGCAAGGCGTTACGGCGGAACAATAAACTACGACACCGAAGCACAGGCGCCGTTTATGCGCTATAATGACGGGGGAAGCGAGCATACAGTCTGGTTTGAAAGTCCGCGCGGTGTGCTGGCAAAGCTTGGCTTGATAGATAAATATACGCTTTTCGGCGGCGGTATATGGAATATAGACAGACCGTTTTACCGTGGCTATATGCTGATAAATATTTTATACGATATAAGAAAGGTGATATAGAAGATAAGAGTTTTACTCGTAAATAAGAGTGACTTCATTAAGAAACGTCAAAGAACCTCATTCGTGCAATAAAAAAACGGCTGTAAAAGCCGTTTTTTATTGAAAATCAATTTAGCAAATTAAGCTTCGCTGGGTGCGCCAACGGGGCAAACGCCTGCACAAGAACCGCAGGAAACACAATCATCTGCATTGATAACATACTTGCCGTCGCCTTCTGAAATACAGCCAACAGGACATTCACCTGCACATGCGCCGCAAGAAATACAATCATCACTAATTACATATGCCATAATAAGCACCTCCTAAAAAACTGTGGGGAAGATGCCCCCTAAATTATTTACAATGTCATTATACAACATAACAAAAAAATTTTCAAGTATTATTTAAAAAAATCCATAAATTTTTTTGAAAAAAGGGGTTTAAATTAGTTAACTTTAACCAACTCGGTATACAATTGTGCAAAAAACTTACTTGTTTTACAAATATTTGGTGGTTAGTCAATAAAAACCACTTGCATTTATCCTTGTTTTGTGGTTTGATTATATAAGGGTAATTTTTATTTTACACAAAGAATGGGAGGAAAAACCATGTTTGATATAAACCTTGCAAACGATATTCTCACTCTCTGCGCCGATAAGGGTGCGGATTTTGCGGAAATATTTGCCGAGCATAACAAAAGAAGCAGCATCAGCATTATAAACGGCAAGACCGACCGCGCTTCGGGCGGCATTGACCACGGTATGGGTCTGCGCCTGTTCAAGGACGGCAGAGTGGTGTATGTATATACCAACGATCTTTCGCGAGATAACCTTTTAAAGACCGCAAAAGATGCTCTGACGGGCTTTGAGGGCAGTAAAAAAGCAGTACGCATAATCAATGCCGATAAATGCGATACTCCGCATAAGGTGCTTTTGCGGCCTTCTGCCGCAGACAAAAGGGCAATAGTGCAAAAACTGAAAACGGCGGGTGAGGCAGCACAAAAATATTCGACGCTCATAACGCAGACTTCCGTAGGCTATCTTGACAGTGAACAGACAGTGTTTATCGCAAATACCGAGGGTCTGTGCAGAACGGACAGCAGAACACGCTGCCGTGTTTCCGTCAACGCGGTTGCAAGCAGCGATACCGAAAAACAGACGGGTTATTTTGGCCCCGGTGCGTTAAAGGGTGCGGAATTTATAGATACACTCGATCTTGAAGCCATTGGTTCGGAGGCGGCGCGCAGTGCCGTTACCATGCTCAAAGCCGATAACTGCCCGAGCGGTGTTATGCCCGTTATCCTCGATAACGGCTTCGGCGGCGTTATCTTCCACGAGGCGTGCGGTCATGGGCTTGAAGCTTCTTCCGTCAGCAAAAACGCTTCGGTATTTGTGGGCAAAATAGGGCAGCAGATAGCATCTCCGCTTATCACCGCCATAGATGACGGTACGATAGTGAACCAATGGGGCAGTATATATATTGACGACGAGGGCGAGTTCGGCAGGAAAAACGTGCTTATCGAAAACGGCATTTTAAAGGGCTATATGGTGGACAGATACAACGGTATGCGTATGGGTATGCCTGCCACCGGATCATCAAGACGACAGTCCTACCGTTTTGTTCCCACATCGAGAATGACGAACACTTATATAGATTCGGGCAGCAGTACGCCCGAAGACATTATAGCGGCTACCGAATACGGTCTTTATGCCAAATATATGGGCGGCGGCTCGGTCAATCCGTCAACGGGTGAGTTCAACTTTGCCGTAAACGAAGCATATATAGTGCGAAACGGTAAGATATGCGAGCCTGTGAGGGGCGCAACGCTTATAGGCAAAGGCGCGGAAGTGCTTATGGATATAGATATGGTCGGCAGCAACCTGAAACTTTCGGAGGGTATGTGCGGCGCATCGAGCGGCAGCATACCCGTATGTGTCGGTCAGCCTATGTTAAGGGTGAAAAAAATAACGGTGGGAGGCAGATGATATGCAGTATATAGAAAATTTCAAGAACAAACTGCTTGAAAAGGCTAAAGCATCGGGTTTTGAGAGTGCGGAGTTCTTTTATCAAAGCAGTTCGTCAAAAAAGATAAATATATATGAAGGCAAGGTCGAGAAAAACCAGACAAGCAGTACGGGCGGTTTTTCTTTCCGCGGTCTTTACAACGGCAAAATGGGCAATTACTACAGCGAGGATATCAATGAGGATATTATAGACACCGTGCTTGAGGGTGCAAAGCAGAATGCCCTGCTCATTGAAAATGACGATAAGGAATTTATCTACAGCGGCGGCGGTGAATATGCAAAAATCAATACCTATGATGCCGATATTTCAGATATTACTGCGGAAGAACTTGCAGAATATGCAAAAACACTTGAAAAGGCAGCTCTTGATGCCGACAGCCGTGTTACGAAAGTGCTTGCGGCTACACTTTCGGCGGGTGAGGCTTATATCTCGCTTGGCAATACCGCAGGTCTTGACCTGAACGAAAGAAGCAATTACGTTATTGCCTATGCCGACTGTGTAGCAGAGGAAAACGGCGAAACAAAGGAAAACGGCGAGTTTGGTTTTTATATGCATAAAAAAGATATCGACCCTGCGGATATAGGCAGAAAAGCGGCTGAAAAAACGCTTGCCATGCTCGGTACGGACAGCGTGAAAACGGGAGAATACGATATAATCATACAAAACGAGGCTCTCGGTGATCTGCTCGATTGTTTTATCGGCAATTTCTATGGGGAAAACGTGCAAAAGGGCTTTTCCATGCTTAAAGACAGGATAGGTGAGAAAATAGCCGACGAAAGGCTGACTCTGGTTGACGATCCGCATATGGAGGGCGGCATGGCGACCTGTGCCTTTGACAGCGAGGGTGTGCCGACACGCAAAAACGTGCTTATTGAAAACGGTGTGCTCAAAATGTTTTTGCATAACCTTAAATCTGCGGCTGCTGCGGGCGAAGAACCCACGGGCAACGGCTTCAAACAGAGTTTTAAAAGTACTGTGGGTATTTCCGCAACAAATATATATATAAGATCGGGTGATAAGACAAAAAACGAATTGCTTTCAGAGCTTAAAAACGGTCTTCTCATAACCGAATTGAGCGGTCTGCACGCAGGCGCAAACAGTATCTCGGGCGATTTTTCGCTTCTTGCATCCGGCTTCGAGGTAAAGGACGGAAAAATAACAGGACCCGTTGAGCAGATAACCGTTGCCGACAATTTCTATACCATTATTAATAAGGTAAAAAGCATAGGCAATGATATGAAGTTCAATTCGGGCGGAGTGGGTGCGCCATCCGTGCTTTTTGAAAAAATAAGCATTGCAGGCAAATAAAAAAACAGTTTTTTGTTAAGAAAACAAGTAAACAACTGTTGCAAATACAAATTTATTGTGCTATTATATCACTGTCGGTCATGATCGACGGTATACAAACGATATGTTTTAGAGTAAAAAGGAGAAAAGATAATGAAAAAGCTATTTTCAAGGGGTGCTGCCGCACTTCTTTCGGCGGCATTGATAATGGGTGCGGTCAATATTGCACCTGTTTCGGCTGTTGAAGAACAGCCTGTTTTCGGTGCACTGCCCGAGGTACGGACAGGCAGCGAATGTGAAGCACTTTTTGCCGAGTGGAAGGGCGGCGGAAGCTACAATGTTTACTACAAGGCAGAGGGCGCTGAAAACTATATAAAAATAGACGATGCGCTTGTCAGGAATGACGGAAACGGCGGCTACCGCGCCGAAGTTATGGGTCTTAAAGGCGGTTATAAATACACTGTCAAGATAGTTCCCGTTTCGGACGGCAAGGAGAATGAAAGCGGCGCTTTTGCTTTTGAGGGCACACCGACAAGTTATGACCGTTCGGGCTACGCTCACTTCAATACAAGCAACAACCCCGGTGCATATAATCTTGACGGTACTCTTCCGACAGATGCAGATATCATCTATGTAAACGACAGCAACAAAAACAGTGTAAAGCTTGGCAACCGTCAAGGTCTTTCAAGCATAATATCGGGCTACAACAAAGGCAGTACGCCGCTTGTTATACGTATTATCGGTCAGGTGAATGCGGATGGTCTGAGTGGATTAAACGGCGACCGTGTGATGGGTGTTAAGGGCTCTGCGGGTCTCACTATCGAGGGTGTAGGCACGGATGCCTGCATTTACGGCTGGGGCTTCAGTTTTTCGGAGGCAAGCGATTTTGAAGTAAGAAATCTTACTTTCAGTTGGAACTATGAGGATGCTGTGGGCATACAGAAAGCGAGCCGAGTATGGATACACGACAACGACTTTACTGTAGGACATCAGGACTGGCCGCCCTCAGAAGCGGACAAGACTAACGGTGACGGTTCATGTGATGCAAAAACAAGCGATTATGTGACCGTAAGCTACAATCATTTTAAAGGCACAGCAAAGAGCATCCTTTTGGGGTCAAGCAAAAACAGCCGTGAAGATGTGGGTCATTTCACATACCACCACAATTTCTTCGAGGGCTCCGAACAGCGTCTGCCGCGTGTACGCTGGCATGATGTGCATATTTACAATAATTACTACAAAGACTGCGGATATGCACTTGACACTCATTATGATGAAAGCAAATGGAAAAACGGCAATATAGTAGAGACCGCGCATAAGGGCGACAAGATCGGCTACGGCATTGGTGCGACCTGCAATTGCAGTATTTTTGCGGAAAGCAACTATTTTGAAAACACTTACCGTCCCATGCTTACTTCCGACAAGAATTGTTCGGCACTGAGCGCGAATGACGGCGGCGTTATCAAGGCGTTCGGCAACTACTATGACGATTACAGCCTTTCCACAATGGAAACAAAGGACCGTTTTGAAGCGCCCTCAAAGGATTATAAACTTACGGCTTCCGATTACACCTGTACTCTCGGCGGCTGGACATACGACAACTTCGACACCTCTTCAAACTTCTATAAAAACGCTTATTTTGTTGAGAGTGCGCAGGATTGTGTATACACCGTAAAGACATTTTCGGGTACCGAAAAGGATACGGGTCTTACTCTTACAAACGCTGTAAACGGCAGTGCTGTCAGCACGGGCGACGGCGGTGCGGAAACACCCGTACAGCCTGCTACACAGGCAACTACTCAAGCAAATACCGAAGCAACGACCGAAAAGGGTACGGAAGTTACTACCGAAACGGGCAAAGAGACTGTGACGGAAAAACCCGTTGAGACCACGACCAACAAAACCGCAAACACGGATCCAAGCCTTGACGGCGACTATTACTACGACTTCCCCACAAGCGGTGCAACGGGCACTTCTTTCGGCGGCGCAAACGGAAACGGCACATACTTTACCGCAAGTGCGGCTATGAATTCAAGCGGCGCGGAGGGCAGTGTCAATGTAAACGGAAAGACCTATACTTTCAACGGTGTGGGTGCACTTGTTAATAACGGCACTATAACCTTTACGGCGGATAAGGCAGGCACGCTTACCATAGTTTCCACCTCCGGCTCGACTTCACCCAGAAAACTTGTTGTTTCCGATAGCACGGGCAAAACTGTCGGTGAGATAGCTTCGGGTTCAAACGGTACGGCAGCTGTCGGCTCTATAGCGATCGAAGCCGGCACTTATACTGTAACCAACAAGGGCGGCGGTGAGGCAAAACTCTTCTATATAGGCATTAAGAACGCAGGGGAAACGGGTACGTATTTATACGGCGATGCAGACCTTAACAATAAGCTTGAAGCTGCCGATGCAACTATAGTCTTGCAGTATACACTCAATAAAAATGCTATCAAAACCGATGCGGATTTTGAAAAACGCTGTGATGTAGACAAGAGCGGCAAGATAGATGCAAATGATTCGGTCGTGATAATGCAAAAAGTCCTTAACAGTAAATTTGTGATGGATGTTGAGAAATAGAATTGTTTGACAGTTATCATAGTTTCCTGCTATAATTTTTGTGAATATTTTAACATAAATTCAAAAATATGGCTT
>ODAJ012071617.1_pt1 | contig 17205 bp, 12 predicted proteins | sample 1539241 | NCBI WGS metagenome assembly ODAJ01 (sample SAMN02144231, study PRJEB22623) | gut metagenome | biome: sheep rumen | host: Ovis aries | place: New Zealand
CGATGAGACTGTTCCTTGAGCTTGGCGTGGGAAGCTTAAGTGAATTATACGAGAGGTGACACATGAAATATTTTGTAACGGGTGTGGCCGGTCAGCTGGGCCACGATGTGATGAATGAGCTGGCAAAACGCGGTATGGAAGGCGTGGGCAGCGATCTTGCGGAAAACTACAGCGGTATGCAGGACGGAACGCCTGTGTGCAGTATGCCTTACCTTCCGATGGATATCACAAATCCGGAGAACGTCCGGAGCACGATCCTTGCGTCCGGATGTGACGCTGTGATCCACTGTGCAGCCTGGACGGCCGTCGACAAGGCGGAAGAAATGCCGGAAGCATGCCGTAAGGTCAACGCTTACGGAACGGAGAACATAGCCAAAGTCTGTGAGGAGCTGGACATCCCGATGATGTACTTCTCCACAGACTATGTATTTAACGGCAACGGAACAAGACCGTGGCAGCCCGATGACGAGTATGAGCCGCTCGATGTCTACGGTCAGACAAAGGCGGAGGGCGAGGTCGCTGTCCGCAAGCACGTAAAGAAATTCTTTATTCTGAGGATCGCCTGGGTCTTCGGAACGAACGGAAAGAATTTTATTAAGACCATGCTGAATCTGGCCAAGACGCATGACACGCTCAGAGTCATCAACGACCAGATCGGCACACCGACATATACGTATGATCTTGCCCGTCTCGTCGTGGACATGATCCAGACAGATAAGTACGGCATTTATCATGTGACAAATGAAGGCGACTACATCTCCTGGTATGATTTTACACTGGCTATTTTTGAGACCGCAGGCATCACTCACGTGACAGTCAATCCTGTAACTTCAGTGGAGTACGGTGCAGCCGCAAAGAGACCCTACAACAGCCGCCTTGACCGGTCAAAAATACGGGAGATGGGCTTTGAGCCTCTGCCGGACTGGAGAGATGCACTGTCTCGCTACGTAAAAATTCTTAAAGGAATGGAATAATATAAGAGCTGTTCTTCCGCGGGATTTAGCTGCGTGATGCCGGGGCAATGCCGCGCGGATGAACAAAAGAGGTAATACATGGAACAGCGCAAAGAGAAGTTTTTGCAGGTGAATATCTGGACGATCCTTATCCTGATCGGCGTGATCACGGCCACGTGTCTCGTCGTTCTGCACGAGTATGTGTTCGGCGGTCGTGTTATGGCTTTTTTTGACGTGGGTTCGGATACGATCCAGCAGTATGTGCCCCAGTATTCATCAATCGTCAACATGCTGAGGAACGGTACATTCGCGCTCTGGAACTCCAGCGAGGGCTTCGGAATAAACATGTTCCTGCTAAATATGACCAACCCGGCTCTGGTGGTCATCTACGCTCTCGGCTATTTTTTCGGAACGGAACAGATGACTTATTATCTGGTCTACGTGTATATCGGAGAGATTCTGCTTGCCGGGATCTCCTGCTATCTCTTTCTTTCCGCTTTCCGCCTCAGGGAGCTCCCGAAGGCAATGGCAGCGTACATGTATGCCTTCAACGGATTTATCATTGTATGGGGTCAGCACTATCAGTTCGCGATCATCCCGACGCTTCTCATGGTGGAGCTCCTGCTCATAGAGCGCTGTATCCGTTTTCCGAAGAGATGGAAGCTGCTCACCCTGCAGTCATTTGTTATCATGCTGAGCAGCTGTTATATAGCTTACATGATTTTCATTTTCTGCGGCTGCTATGTAGTGGTGAGGCTCTTCATACTGCCGCTTCGGTCTTTCTTCGATTATGTTAAGGACGTGTTCCGCCTCGCAGTTACCATGCTGCTCGGAGTAGGTCTCGGCGGCATAGCGCTGATGCCTTTCGTAGAAGCCCTTATGCACGTGTCGTCGCGCATGCAGGCTGAGAAAACTCTGTTTGACCGGATTTTTGACACCTATTATCCGGGTGTTTACAACTGGGTACTCATGGGACGGATTTTTTCGACTACGAGCCGCGGAATCTCGATGTACAACGGATATCTTAACTATTATGAAGATCCGTGCCTGTGGTTTTCCACCCTGGCAGTACTCCTGGCAGCCCAGTATATATTCCTGATCCCATTTATCTCCGGGGCAAGGATGAAGAGCGATTCCGAGAGTCCTGTCGGCACAAGAGGATTTCGCATAAAGCGCGATATAGTTCAGTATCTGCTTATTCCGATCTGCGTTGTGTCTGTCACTCATGCAGGCATAGCAACGATCTTTAACGGATTCACGGCGCCGTTTTCGCGGTATCTCTTCCTTGCGTTCCCGTACTTCGCGATCGTCGCGGCAGTTACGCTGAACGAGATTATGAGGGCACGAAGAGTGAGCATCATTGGTCTTATCGTCGGTGCAGCCGTATGCATCCGCTTTTACAGGGTCTATCAGCAGCATCCGGAGATCCCTAATATAAAGATGGTATCAAGGATCCACATGTTCACGAGCCTTGCCATGGTCCTTATCCTGCTCCTCATCATGCTGCTTCGCTCTGTAAAAGCAGCCCGATATATCGTGCCGGCGGTCCTATGCCTGCTGCTAATATTTAATGAGACTCTGGACTGCTACACGGACTTCTTCGATAGAGACTCTGTGCGGAAAGGCGGGGATTACTATGACGTCATGTACAATCCTGACGTATTGGCGGCTCTCGAATACTTAAAGAGTAAGGACCCGGAGTATTACCGCCTAGAGAAGGAGACTTCCGCGACTCTGTGCATGGATTCAATGGTCCAGGAATACCACTCTATAAGTGTCTATAACTCGACCATGAACGCCAATGTCCAGAACTATGCCGCGCGCTACTGGCCGGATGTCATTTACCCGGACCGCAATCATTACATGTATTTACATGATACTGCAAATGAAGAACAGGCCGACCTCTTAGGACTCAAGTATGTCTTGTCAGATAAGGATGTATCAAAATTCCCCGGCATGGAAGTTATGAAGGAGTTCGGAGATATAAAGATCCTGGCTGCGGATGATGTTGAAAACATCTGCTCTGTCTACGATGCGGAAGCGCTGAAATCAGTCTACAGCATTGCGGCGGACGGCAATACAGTTTGTGTCGACGTGTCATATGACAAGAGAAATACTGATGCGGAGGTGAGCCTCATCGACAGCGTGAATGACGACTACTTTAAGGGCTCCGTCTCATGTGAGAAGGACTCGGTCGTATTCATTGCCGCTCCGTTCGAGTACGGCTGGTCAGTCTGGGTCGACGGCGAGCAGGCTGAGATGATGCTTGCAAATGACGGCTTTATAGCTATTAATGTCCCGGGCGGAGAACACGAGTTTGAACTAAAGTACAGCTGTCCCGGTATCATGCAGGGGATTATTGTATCGGGAGCTTCCGCTTTTGTTTTCCTGCTCTGCCTGCTCATCGGCATAAGGAGAAGACATGCTGATCACACCGTATAAAATAAAAAAAGCATTCCTATATTTTAAACATTTCGGACCAAAGGAGTTCATGAATCATCTCTTTGAGAGACTGGAGCCCGAGGAGGTTCCGTACGGACCGTGGTTCGAGTCACATAAGCCGGACAAAGCGGAACTTGAACGTCAGAGAAGAACTGAAATCGAAGGCGGACCAATGTTCTCCATACTTGTGCCGGCCTATATGACAAAGGAGATCTTTCTCAGACAGCTGATTGAATCCGTGCAGTCCCAGACCTATGACAGGTGGGAGCTGTGTATTGCGGATGCGTCTGATAAGGAATATCCTGAGGGTGTAAGAGGAGTTGAGGAGATCGTCCGGGAATATGCATCGGCTGATTCGAGGATCCGGTATAAAAAGCTCACGGAGAACGTCAGTATTTCGGCAAACACGAACGAGGCTTTTGCTATGGCGGTGGGAGATTACATAGGATTTCTTGACCACGACGATCTTCTGGCCCCGCAGGCCCTCTTCCGCATGGCGGAGGCTGTCAGCTCTCACGGCGCGGATATGCTGTATTCCGATGAGGATAAGGTCACAGAGGACCTTAAGAAACACTTTCAGCCTCACTTCAAGCCGGAATTTAATCTCGATCTGCTTCGGAGCAACAACTACATTACGCACTTCCTTGTCGTGAAGAAGACACTGGCGGAGAAGGCCGGCCTGTTCCGGGATGAGATGAACGGAGCGCAGGACTATGATTTCATATTCCGGTGCTCAGAGGAAGCTGAAAGGATCGTTCGCATTCCTGAAATTCTGTATCACTGGCGCACATCCGAGACATCGACCGCGGACAACCCGATGAGTAAGAAGTATGCCTACGAAGCCGGAGCCCGCGCGATACGGGAAAATCTTGAAAGAACAGGAACTGAGGGAACGGTCGAATCCCTTCCGGATTTCGGTTTTTACCGTGTCAGGTATCCGGTACAGGGAACACCGCTCGTATCAGTCATTATCCCTAACAAGGATCATGCGGATATGCTGAGGAAGTGCGTCGAGAGTGTATTTGCAAATGATTACCAAAACGTGGAAATCATTATCGTCGAAAATAACTCGACCGAGCGGGAGACATACGCGTATTACCGGGAGCTGTCAAAGGACCCGCGTGTCCGCCTCATCAGATGGAAGCACGGGTTTAACTATTCGGCCATCAACAACTACGGAGTCCGGCGCGCAAAGGGAGAGTATCTGCTTTTTCTCAATAACGACGTCAGAGGAGACATATCGACTGACTGGCTGACCGAGATGCTCGGCGTATGCCAAAGAAAGGACGTCGGGGCTGTCGGAGCGCGGCTTTATTATCCCAACAACAAGATCCAGCATGCAGGAATTGTCATCGGGATCGGCGGCGTAGCCGGAGCTATGTTCACGGATCTCCCGAGAGGAAGAGGCGGCTACATGCACAAGGCAGCCATTATGCAGGATCTGTCCGCGGTCACAGCGGCATGCATGCTTGTAGAGCGGGAGGCATTTCTGGAGGCAGGAGGCTTCACCGAGGAGCTCGCCGTCGCGTTCAACGATGTTGACCTGTGCCTTAAGATAGGAAAGAGCGGATACAGAATTGTTTACGATCCGTTCGCGGAGCTCTACCATGATGAGTCGAGAACGCGCGGTGCGGAGGACACTCCCGAGAAGGTCAGAAGGTTCCAGAGCGAGATCGAGTACATGAGGGTCCACTGGCTCGACATTCTGAAAAACGGAGACCCGAACTATAATCCTAATCTTTCTCTTAAGAAATGGAATTATTCGCTTCGTGTTTAATTGATAAAGATGGAAGCAAGCTGCCGCCAACTTCCCGGAAACGAAGCAAACATCATCTTCATCGAAAAACGCAGGTCCTTCCCTGCGAGCTAGCAAAATGCTGCGCATTTTCCGATCTCTCGGTCGGACCGGCAATGTTTTTCTCACGAAGATGGATGATTTGCCGCCGTTAGCGAACAGTGAGAGCAGCTTGCCAGTCAGACGAATAAGCTGCCGCCAACTTCCCGGAAACGGCGCTACATAAGCTTCATTGATATAGCAAGGAGATTCTACATGGAACCCAGAGTTTCAGTCGTGATACCTAATTATAACGGGATAGAATTTAACCGCACCTGTCTTATGGCGATGAGAAGACAGACGAGACCGGCTGACAAAATTATTGTCGTCGATAACGGATCGACAGATGGAAGCCTTGAGGAAATCAGGGAAAATTTTCCTGAGGTAGAGCTCATCTGTTTCCCTGAGAACACCGGATTTACCGGTGCTGTCAATGCGGGCATCAGGGCATCGGAAGGCTTTGATTTTGTGATCCTGCTGAATAATGACACGGAGGCGGACATTCACTTTGTGGAGGAGCTTCTGCGGGCAATCCAGGTAAACAAAAATATTTTCTCCTGTCAGGCGAAAATGCTGAAGATGGATGATCCGTGGAAGATGGACGATGCGGGCGACTATTACTGTTCGTTCGGATGGGCCTTCGCAAGGGGAAAGGGCAAGAGCGCTGAGCTGTATACGAAGCCGGCAGCCCTCTTTTCCTGCTGCGCAGGCGCGTCCATCTACAGGCTCTTCGTCATGGAAGAGATCGGTATGTTCGATGAGAATCATTTCGCTTATCTGGAGGACACGGACATAGGCTGGCGGGCACGAATCCGCGGCTACAGGAACATTTTCGCTCCGAGGGCAAAAGTTCTTCATGTGGGAAGCGCCACCACCGGTTCGCAGTACAATGACTTTAAGGTGAAAAATACGTCGAGGAACAGTATTTATCTTGTCTATAAGAATATGCCGACCTGGCAGATCCTGCTGAATCTGCCGCTCCTGCTTTTCGGTTTCACTGTCAAAGCCGTCTATTTTATAAAGAAAGGCTTTGGCCGGGAATATATTCTCGGAATAGGCAGAGGATTTGCGCTGTGCAGTGAGAACAGGGATCGGAAGGTTCCCTACGATAAAAAGTATTTCCGGCATTACATGCGGATCCAGATGGAACTGTGGCTTGGCTGTATACGGAGACTCATAGACTGAGCAGGGGGCCGATTAACGGGATGCACGCCGTGAGCTGTTAGTATGAAGGAACGAGGAAGATTCAGATAAAATCGCAGCTAACTTTTTTATATTAAAAAATTGACAGAAAATTAGGTGTTTGGTTGCACAATTATGCCACATTTGTTCAAAATTCCACCTTGCATAAACTTATTTCGTATAGTATAGTTGATTGGAAATAGGCAGATTACGAATCCCGGAGAGAATGGGCTTATTTCAGGGAAGAACAGATAGATCAGCTATCAACCTATAGAATTTATGCAGGTGAAACGCATTGATAGAAGCAAATGAGAAATACTATAATCGGTTTCTTGCTGTCGTAGATGCTGTCATCCTTACAATTTCTTACTGGCTTGCATGGTATGTGAGATTTCGAAGCGGATTTTTTTCCAGTTCAGTCGAAGCCGTACCTTATGCAGTATATATGCGCGCGCTGTTCGTCATGATTCCGACGATGCTCATCCTGTACTCGGCATGCAACCTGTACAGCACACACCGTCTGAAGGGACGGCGCGTTGAAATCGCGTCCATCACTCAGGCAAATATCACCGGCGGCCTCATATTCATGACAGCCCTGCAGCTCCTGCATCAGGAATACTGGTCCAGGTCGATGATTTTCATATTTTTTGTGTTTAATGTCGTGCTGGATGTCTGCGCCCGGTTCTTCATCTGGGGAAGCGTGTGCAGGATGCGTAAGAGAGGCAGAAACCTGAAAAACGTACTCCTTGTCGGTTACAGCCGTGCAGCTGAGGAGTATATCGACAGGGTAGTGGCAAATCCGCAGTGGGGATATAATATAAGGGGCATTTTAGACGACAAGATCGAGTCGGGCACCCTTTATATGGGGGTCAAGGTCATCGGCAGGATCGATAACCTTATGGTGATTCTGCCGGAGAATCATCTGGATGAAATCGCCATCACGCTGGGTCTTTCAGAGTACTATCGTCTGGAAGAAATTGTCGCACTCTGTGAGAAGTCGGGCGTGCATACGAAGTTTATTCCTGATTATAATAATATTATTCCGACGAAACCGTATACCGAAGATATACTCGGAATGCCGGTCATAAACATAAGGTATGTCCCGCTGTCCAACACGTTCCCGGCAGCCGTAAAACGATGCATGGACATAGTAGGCAGTATCATCTGCATTATCCTTGGCGCACCCCTTATGCTGGTCTGCGCAGCGATTATTAAAGCAACTTCACCCGGTCCTGTCATATTCTGTCAGGAGCGGGTAGGCCTCCACAATCGGCCGTTCATGATGTATAAATTCCGCTCCATGGTGGTCCAGGAGGCGAAAACGGAGAAGAAGGCATGGACAGTCAGGGATGACCCGCGAGTTACACCAATCGGAAAGTTTATGCGAAAGACCAGTATCGATGAGCTTCCGCAGCTGTTCAATGTTCTGAAAGGTGAGATGTCGCTTGTCGGTCCAAGACCGGAACGCCCGTTTTTCGTTGAAAAATTCCAGGAAGAAATTCCCAGATATATGGTAAAGCATCAGGTGAGGCCCGGGATGACCGGATGGGCACAGGTAAACGGCTACCGCGGTGATACTTCTATCCGCAGACGAATTGACTGTGACCTGTATTATATTGAAAACTGGTCGATAGGACTGGATATTAAAATACTTTTCCTGACCGTTTTTAAAGGATTTATTAATAATAACGCGTATTGATGTACAGGGAGATTATATGACTGATAATATCGGTAATAACAGGAAAAAGAAGAAAAAGCGCGGCAACATAATATTATTTATTGTCGAAATTCTCATTCTCGTCATACTTGTGGGCCTGATTTATGTGTATGCCCAGATCAACAACGGCTTCCGTACAATGGCCGGAGAGTCAGGCAATCTGGATAATATTCTGATCAATGAGAATGTAGCCACCAACGAGTCTCTTTCTGGCTACACTAATGTTGCTCTTGTCGGTATTGATACGAGATATAATAATATCGATGAGGGAAACAGTGACACAATGCTGGTCGCCAGCATCAACAACGATACTGGCGCAGTGCGCATGATTTCACTGTATCGCGATACATATCTTAACATCGATCCGGAGAGCAGCAACTGGAAGTTCAACAAGTGCAATTCCGCGTACGCGTACGGCGGAGTGGAACAGTTCCTTTCTATGCTGAACGGAAATCTCGATCTCAATATTACCGAGTACGTGATTGTTGATTTCAGTGCCGTCGCCACACTCGTTGATGACCTTGACGGCATTGACGTTCTCCTGACAGAGGAGGAGATCATACACCTGAACAACTACTGCGTCGAGACTGCCGAGGTCACGGGCATGGAATATGAACCGCTTCAGTATGAGCGCGGTCAGGAAGTCACGGAGTATCACCTGAACGGAGTTCAGGCGGTTGCGTATGCGCGCATCCGTTATACTGTCGGTGATGATTTAAAGAGAACACAGCGCCAGAGACTTGTCATTGAGAAAATCGTTGATAAGGCCAAGGTCAAGGGCATCACGTCCATATCTAAGATCATAAATGACGTGTTCCCTCTCATTAAGACATCCTTCTCAAGTGCACAGCTTACAAAGATGGCGGCGCAGATGTTCAATTATAACATCGAGAAGACCAGCGGATTCCCGTTCGAAACACTTCCGTGTCAGATAGGGTCTCTGGACGCGATCGTTCCGGTAACGCTTAAGGATAACGTGGTGGAACTTCACTACTATCTTTTTGATGAGGAAAATTACGAAGTTTCATACGAAGTTGCAAGTTACAGTCAGGAGATTGAAGAGACCTCCGGCTTCGGTGCGGAGTACAGGGAATCTGCGATCGAGTACGGAACTGTAAAAGATAACGGCGGGGAGGCCGATATCACACGATAAGAGCATTGTGAAAAGTACACCATACGCGTTTGCGGAGGGGGTACTTTTCTTAGATTAAAGGAGATTTAAGAAATACGAAGGGGAGTCGCATTTGCGTACTCATTTCCGGAATCTCCGTGGAACAATAAGTGCGGCAGAGAGGGTAGAACTGTCCACATGAAGGGGAGAAATATCACATGAAATATCCATCGATCGACGTTGTTATTCCGTCCTATAAGCCGGGAGCGTCTTTCAGAACACTGCTTTCACGTCTTTCTGACCAGACGTATCCTGTGAGGAACATACTGATCATCAATACTGACGAGGGAAAGTTCGACAGTTCGGTCGTCAGGGGGATTCCGCGGGCAGAAGTATTTCACATATCGAAGGCGGAGTTCGATCACGCCGGGACCAGGAACATGGGAGCCGGTTTTTCTGATGCGGATTATCTTTTATATATGACCCAGGATGCGCTCCCGGCTGACAAGACTCTGGTCGAAAGGCTGCTGCAGGCATTCAGGGATCCGAAAGTCAAGATATCATATGCCAGGCAGCTCCCGAGCAGGGACTGCAGGGTCATTGAGGGTTATACACGAAGCTTTAACTATCCTTCCAAATCGCGTGTGAAGTCATTCGATGATCTGGAGGAACTCGGCATCAAGACCTTTTTCTGTTCGAATGTATGTGCCTGCTACGACAGAGTGTTCCTCAGAGAAATGGGAGGGTTTTCCGCTCCGTGCATTTTTAATGAGGACATGATATTTTCCGGCCGTGCTATAAAGCTCGGATATTCGGTCGCTTATGTAGCCGAGGCTCGTGTGATCCATTCACACAATTACAGCGCTTTGCAGCAATTCCGCCGAAATTTTGACAACGGAGTGTCTCAGGCTATGCACCCCGAGATTTTCCGCGGTATCAATACAGAGAAGGAAGGCGGAAGACTTGTCAGAAATACAATGAAATATCTGCGAAGCGTCGGCTACGGATATATGATTCCGCGACTTTTGGTCCACAGTGCCGCAAAGTATGCAGGCTTCAGGATGGGCAGAGTCTACAAGCTGCTCCCGGGCTGGCTTATTCACATGTGCACTATGAACCCGGGCTTTTGGGATTACAAGGCAGGAGATGATTGAGCACGACATATGCTGTCTTTGAGCGAAAACAGAACTCGGCGGCGCTCTTAACATGCGCCTTTAGACTTGCCTGCAGGCATCCCGGGACCAGTAATTAAGCCGCTGAATGCGCAACTTAGGTCTCCGGGGTGCCTCGTCTCTTTTTGTCACAATTTATTCACAATTACTGCTTATCATATTCTTTAACTATAGTTGGATAAGTATTCGAAAGAAGGGTATATTATGGATGATATATATAGCTGCGATCCGACCGGGGAAGTAACGGCAGACGAAAATATAATTCCGGAGGAGCATCCGTCCGATGGCGTTTCCGAGCTGTCCGAACCTGCGGCCTCTGTCTGTGAGCCGAATCCGGAAGACACTGCTGAGACTTTCTCGTCAACCGATTATTCGTTCGCGGACATTAAGGGTGACCGGGATCCGGGTGAATATGCGGATGAGCGTTATGATGAGCCGTATGATGAAGAGGATTACATCGAGGCAGATTACGATGAATCTGATTATGGTGATGCAGACTACGATGAAGCGAACTATAATGAGACGGTTCATCGTGACGCAGATTATGATGAAGCGGACTATAATGGGACGGTTCATCGTGGCTCAGATTATGATGAGGCGTATAATGAGACGGTTTACAGTGAGACTGGTTATGATGACGCTGATTATGATGACGCAGACTATGATGAGACGTATTATGATGACGAATACTACGATGAAGCCGGCCCTGATGAGCATTCAGGCGCCGAGTATTATAATGACGGCGGGACCGTTGGCATAGGAGCCGGCGGAGAAAGTACTGAATCCCCGGACAGTGGTGTGAGTTCAGATGCCGATGGATATGCAGGCAGCGTGACATACCAGGGACCGGCGAACCATTCATATGATCCGAACGGGACCGAGGATGAAAAGCAGGTATACGGAAGCTACTATGGGAAGAGCGAAACTGAAAATGAGTCCGAGGCGGTTGACACGCAGGCATCGACTGAGAGCGAGTCTCCGAAGGGACCCTATACAAGCAGATACGATGCTTACCGTTTCAGTACGCCGGAGGGTATTTCCGCTGAAAGCTCTCGGAAAGCAGCCCCGGATAAAAAGGACGTACGAAGTGATTCAAGGAGCAGGGAAAACAAACAGGGCTTTCTTGGCAGACTTCTGTCGGCGGCTGTCCTTGCGGTGGTCTTTGGCGGAATTGCAGCGGCAGTGTTCCTCGGTGTTCTTCGCGTGACGGGATTTTCACTGCCTGCAAAACAGGAAGAGCAGGCAGTGACTCAGACTGTTCCGACGCAGATCCCGGTCCTTGGCAATTCAGAGAACTCCGTGGCTGCAGGAAAGGCAGATACTGCGTCCGCAGGAGAGGAGCTCACTGTTCCCCAGGTAGTGGAGATGTGCATGCCGTCTATGGTCTCGATCACAAACACATCGATCAGCCAGTACTATGATTTCTTCGGAGGGGCAAATTCCCGTGAGAACGTGAGCGCGGGTTCAGGCATTATTGTCGGTGAGACTGACACAGAGCTTCTTATTGCGACAAACAATCACGTCATAACGAACTCATCAGAGATCACAGTCACATTTATTGATGAGGAAGCTATAGCCGGTACAGTTAAGGGAACCGATGCCGATAATGACCTTGCTATCGTAGCTGTAAAACTTGATGATATCAGCGAGAAGACAAAGCAGGCTATACGTGTCGTAACAATCGGTGACTCGGATGCGCTCGCTGTCGGAGAATCTGTCGTCGCGATCGGCAACGCTCTGGGCTATGGTCAGTCAGTATCCAGAGGTGTTATCAGTGCTCTTGGCAGGGAAGTCACGCTGGATGGAATGTCACATCAGCTGATCCAGACAGACGCCTCGATCAATCCGGGCAATTCAGGCGGAGCTCTCCTCAATATGCGCGGAGAATTAATCGGCATTAACGAAATTAAGTACGTCAATACGGATGTCGAGGGTGTGGGCTATGCTATTCCCATGTCTACGGCCAAACCTATTCTGGAAAGTCTGGGGAGTAAGTCCGCAAGGTCTGTTGTCGACGGCGACCAGGCATCATATATCGGCATTATGTGTATTGATGTGCCGGGCTACTATGTTCAGTCCGGATATCCTGCCGGAGTATATGTCAGCGAAGTGACCAAGGGAGGACCTGCGGAGAAGGCCGGAGTCAGGGAAGGCGATATCATTACGGCTATGGATGGAATCTCTATTTCGACAACGTCACAGCTCATTACATATCTTAAATATTATGCGGCAGGTGAGGAGATCGATTTCTCGATCAGCAGGCTGAACGAGGATGAAACTGCATTTGAAAAGGTAAAGATAACGATCACACTCGGAAACCGTAAGGACTCGGGTATCGATGATTCTGCGGAGGATAAGCCCGAATCCGTTCCTTCGGATAATACGGAAAACGGAGGATTTGATGTGATCCCGGATGAAAAACGATAACAGGAGAAACCGATGAGCAATCAGTATGATGACGACAACGAGGTTTATGATGCGGATTTCGCGGAGATAAGCAGTGTGTCCGATTCGAATAAGAAAGAGGAGAAGAAGGACGGCGGGGATGACTTAAAAAACTCGAACCGTTTCTGTTCGATGTGCAGCCGTCCGGAAAGTGTTACAGGCAGACTTGTAGACCTTCCGAATGGAATGTGCGTGTGTAATGACTGCCTGAAGAAGACGACCGATTACATTAAGAGCCCGTCGTTTAATCTCGGGTCTATATTTGAAGGACTGAAAAATTTTCCGAATATTTCGTTCATGAATCTGGATGGCTTCGGTGGTCTTTCTGCGGCAGAGTCCCCGAAGGAGAAGAGAGAGCCGGAAAAAAAGTTTACGATGCAGGATATTATGCCTCCTCACAGAATCAAAGCCCAGCTTGACCGCTATGTCGTAGGTCAGGAGCATGCCAAGAAAGCTATGTCCGTGGCTGTCTACAATCATTACAAGCGCATAATAGACGAGCAGCGAAGGGCTGAGAGGGACGAACAGGAACTTATACCCGATCCGAATGTGCCGGAACCGGTCGAGATCCAAAAATCCAATATTCTCATGATAGGACCGACAGGAAGCGGCAAGACCTATATTGTGCAGACTCTTGCAAAACTGCTCGATGTACCGCTTGCCCTGACAGATGCGACATCCCTGACAGAAGCCGGCTACATAGGCGATGATATCGAGAGTGTCGTCTCCAAACTTCTTGCGGCTGCCGGAAATGATGTGAGCCGGGCTGAGCATGGCATCATCTTTATTGATGAAATCGACAAGATAGCGAAGAAAAAGAACACTCACTCGCGCGATGTCAGCGGAGAAGCTGTTCAGCAGGGCATGCTGAAACTGCTTGAAGGTGCTGATGTTGAAGTGCCGGTGGGTGCCAGCAGCAAGAACGCTATGGTACCCATGAAGACGGTTAACACTAAGAATATATTGTTTATCTGCGGCGGCGCATTCCCGGATCTTGAGGAGATAATCAAAGAAAGACTCATGAAACGCAGCTCAATCGGTTTTACCGCAGAGCTGAAGGACGCCTACGATGAGGATAGGAATATCATGCAGAAGGTGACGACGGAGGATCTTCGAAAGTTTGGTATGATACCGGAGTTTTTAGGACGTCTCCCGATCGTATTCTCTTTGGATGCGGTGACAAAGGATATGCTGGTGCGCATTCTGAATGAGCCTCAGAACGCGATTCTCAGACAGTACGAAGCCCTGCTCGCTATGGACGAAGTGAAGCTGACGTTCGAGGAGGGAGCGCTTGAGGCGATAGCCGATAAAGCCATGCAGAAGGATACGGGGGCGAGAGCTCTCAGATCCATTATTGAGGAGTTCATGCTCGATATCATGTATGAAATTCCAAAGGATGATTTGATCGGTGAGGTCGTGATTACTAAAGAGTATGTAAACCATACCGGCGGACCGAGAATTGTACTCAGAGGCTAGCGTATTTCCGTTGGGGAGCAGTCGACTGAACCGGGCCGTCCCGGGCCGCCGGGATGATACCGGGTGTGCTGCTTAAAGGTCAGTGCTATAGCGAAAATCAGATTGAAATATGAGCTCAGAAGGAGGAGCACAGATGGCGGACGATTTTTTCAGTGAGATTGGCAGATCGTTATCAAGGTTTACTCAGCAGGCGGTCGGAAAGACCGGCGAAGTCGTAGAGATGACGAAATTCAATGCCCAGATATCCAGTGAGCAGAAGGAAGTTGAAAAGCTTTATCAGAAAATCGGGGAGCTTGTCTACAGGGGCGTCAAGAGCGGTGATATTGAGGTGTCCGATGACCTCGCCGATATTATCAGCGCGATTGATTCCCACAGAGCTGTGATAAGGAGTGCCCGGAAGTCTCTGGCAGAAGTTCAGAAGAAGACTCTTTGCCCGAAATGTCATGAGATCGTCGCTGCGGATGCGGCTTTTTGCCCCAGATGCGGATGCGCGATGCCGGTCGCGCGTGTACCGAAGCTGGAATCTCAGAGTGCAGCGGCCGAAGGAACTGTTGAAATTGAGGAAGTAGAGATTTCTGAAGTCACGGATTTCCCGGAAGCATGATCCCCGGGTCTCGTGCACATTTATGTAGGGGGTTAAGATGAAGTATCTGTTGCTGGTTGCCATACTTTTTTATATAGATTACTACTATAAGCGAAAAGTAGAAATTGAGATGAAACCCGGCCGCGACACGAGGATCGCCGCGGGAGGAAAGGTCCTTATACGACGAGTCGACAATAAAGGCGCTGCGGGCGGCATGTTGAGTCGAAAGCCTTCATATGTGAAAATTGCGTCGACTGCGGCTGCAGCTATTGCAGCTCTCAGGTTCCTCTTTCTTCTTCCTGTGAAGAAGCGGGCGCTTAAGAAAGGCGCCTACGCTTTCTTCCTTGCGGGTGCCCTCAGCAATCTTTATGACAGGTGGGTGAGAGGCAGTGTCACGGATTATATCAGCATTGTGAGCCGCAGAATGAAGGGTGTACAGCGCATCGTGTTCAACCTCGGCGACGTATTCATTTTGATCGGAGGCGTCACACTTATCATTTTGAATATGTTCAGAAGAAAGAAATAAGGGTAAAAATCTCCCCGGGAATCGGAATTGTAAAGGGAGCGATATGATAAAAAACAGGTTTTATCTCTATGCAACGGCATTCTTCTCCGGAATGTCCATTATGGCGATTGAGATGGGAGCCAGCAGACTGCTGACTCCTTACTTTTCGTCATCTCAGGTCATCTGGACCATTATTATAGGAATTATCATGATTGCCATGGCAATCGGAAACGTCTGGGGAGGCCGCTCGGCGGACAAAGATCCGGATCCGTCGAAGCTCTATAAAAGGCTTATGACAGCGGCGGTATGGACAGCAGCGCTGCCTATCGTGGGACGCTATGTGATCCTCGGAGTTACTCTGCTCGTGGTCACTATCGCGCACGGCAGCTATCTTGTGTGGGCGTCCTTCGCGACCTGCCTTATACTTTTTGTGTTTCCTCTCTGTCTTCTGGGAACGGTGACGCCGTCACTCATCAAGTACTCGATGGTAAACCTTGTCGATAACGGAAAGACAGTCGGTACGATCGAGGCATGCGGTACTATTGGCAGTATCCTGGGAACATTCCTGCCGACATTTGTAACGATCCCAAGTTTCGGGACGGCAGCTACGTTCTACATTTTTTCCGCAATTCTGGCAGTTATATCACTGATTTACTTTATCACTGCCAAAAAGCATGTGGTGAGAGGAGGGATTGCAGCGGGCGTGATCATCGCTCTGATCTTTCTCCCTTTTGACTACAGCTTCGCCTTCTGGGAGGATGACATCCTCTATGAAGACGAATCGATTTATAATTATCTGAGGGTAGAGGAGACGACGGAGGATATCATTCTCTCAACAATTGTTCTCGAGGGTGTTCAGTCGATCTATAAAAAGAGCGGCGGGCTTACCGGCATGTATTATGATTATGCTCTGGCAGCCCCCCTTATGGCAGGCGAAAAGAATGATGCGATGAAACTCCTTGTTCTCGGAATGGGGACGGGAACATACGCAAAGCAGTGTGAAATTTACTATCCCGGAATCACTTCGGAGGGCGTGGAGATAGACCGTAAGATCGTCAATCTGTCCCGGAAGTATTTCGATCTGCCGGAAGAGATACCTGTCATCTGTGAGGACGGCAGGGCTTACCTTCGGAATGCCGGCAGCTATGACATTATCATGGTGGATGCTTACCAGGATATAACAATTCCGTTCCAGATGTCTACGGTTGAGTTTTTTACCATGGTGAGGGAACATCTGAATCCGGGCGGGGTCATGGTCGTCAATATGAATATGCGTTCGGAAGAAGAGGGCGGTATCAATGACTGCCTGATCGATACGATCTGCAGTGTCTTCCCGAGCGTTGCGACAGTTACTGTCGGCAATAATACGAACCGCGAGCTCTTTGCCGGCATGAATGAGGATCTCTTCGAAACATTCAGAGACCGCGTTGCAGATCTTGATCAGGATCCTGAACTCATGGATCAGCTTTCTGTGGTGCTGCAGGGTCTTCGCATTGAGGAGGGCGGCGAGCACATCCTCACAGATGACAGGGCACCGGTCGAGATCCTGGGCATGCAGGCCTTGGATACTCTGATTTCTGATACTCTGGAAGCCTACGGCGGCGTTGAGGGTCTCCTGTGATCAATATTTCTCGGTCGGCCAGACAATGATAAGAATTCTGTGTCAGAGATTAAAAAAGATGTTGACGAAACAGGAATCATATAGTAGAATCACTATTGTTGACGCGGTAAGCGCAGCACTCGCAGGAATGGCGGAATTGGCAGACGCGCAGGCTTCAGGTGCCT
>ODAJ012178007.1_pt1 | contig 17202 bp, 14 predicted proteins | sample 1539241 | NCBI WGS metagenome assembly ODAJ01 (sample SAMN02144231, study PRJEB22623) | gut metagenome | biome: sheep rumen | host: Ovis aries | place: New Zealand
GGGCAACGGTGAAACACTCATCGGCTCGCCCGCCATGGACACCAAGACCTTCTTCAAGGCCAAGGCTCTCTACAAGAAGCTGCCCGACATGTACCGCGAAATCGGTGCACTGCGCAGGGAAATAGAAGAGCTGAAGAAGACATCCCTCCCCTACAAGGGAGGGGAGAATAAATAAAAAATCGAAAATCGAAAATAGGTAAATCGAAAATAAAAGAGATGAAGCAGAAAACGCTAAAAGGGAGCTTCTCCCTGTTCGGAAAAGGACTGCATACGGGACTGAACCTCACCGTAACGTTTAACCCCGCACCCGAGAATACGGGCTACAAGATACAGCGCATCGACCTGGAGGGTCAGCCCACCATAGAGGCCATAGCCGAGAACGTCATTGACACGCAGCGCGGAACGGTACTGGGCAAGGGCGACGTACGCATCTCGACCGTTGAGCACGGACTTTCAGCCCTTTACGCTTTAGGCATTGACAACTGTCTCATACACGTCAACGGCCCCGAGTTCCCCATCCTGGACGGCTCAGCCATACAGTATGTGGAGAAGATCAAGGAAGTGGGCACCGAGGAACAGAGCGCCCCCAAGGACTGGTACGTCATCAGGAAGAAGATAGAGGTAAAGGACGAGAAGACGGGTTCGAGCATCACCATACTGCCCGACGACGAGTTCTCGCTGACGGCCATGTGCTCGTTCGAGTCGAAGTTCATCAACTCGCAGTTTGCCACCCTGGAACGTGCCGAGGACTATGCCACCGAGATAGCCGCCGCGCGTACCTTTGTCTTCGTGCGCGATATAGAGCCGCTGCTTCAGGCCAACCTCATCAAGGGCGGCGACATGGACAATGCCATCGTCATCTACGAGCGCCAGACCACCCAGGAGCGCTTGGACATGCTGGCCGACATGCTGCACGTGGAGCACCGCGACGCCAACGAACTGGGATACATTCAGCACAAACCGCTGGTTTGGGAGAACGAGTGTACGCGCCACAAGCTGCTTGACGTCATAGGCGACATGGCCCTGATAGGGCGACCCATTAAGGGACGCATCATCGCCACCCGTCCGGGACATACCATCAACAACAAGTTTGCGCGACTCATGCGCAAGGAGATACGCAAGCACGAGATTCAGGCTCCTGCCTACGACCCCAACGAGGAGCCGGTCATGGACGTGAACCGCATCCGCGAACTGCTGCCCCACCGCTACCCCATGCAACTGGTCGATAAGGTCATCTCGTTAGGAGCCAACACCATTGTGGGCATCAAGAACGTAACAGCCAACGAACCTTTCTTCCAGGGCCACTTCCCCGAGGAGCCCGTCATGCCCGGCGTGCTGCAGATAGAGGCCATGGCCCAGTGTGGCGGTCTGTTGGTACTGAACACGCTGGAGGAGCCTGAGCGCTGGTCGAGCTACTTCATGAAGATAGACGGTGTGAAGTTCCGCCAGAAGGTGGTACCCGGTGACACGCTCATCTTCAAGGTCGATCTGCTGGCCCCCGTACGTCACGGCATTTCGTCGATGAAAGGCTACATCTTCGTAGGCGACCACATTGTGGCAGAAGCAACATTTACCGCACAAATTGTGAAGAATAAGTAATATAAGCATTTAAAAGATGAACCAGATACACCCCTTAGCAGTAGTTGACCCCGAGGCACAGCTCGGCGACGGCAACGTAATAGGCCCCTTCTGCGTCATTGACAAGAACGTTGTAATGGGCAATAACAACAAGTTACTGAACAGCGTTACCATACACTACGGCGCACGCATTGGCTCGGGCAACGAGTTCTTCCCCGGAGCCAGCATATCGACCAAGCCGCAGGACCTGAAGTTCAAGGGCGAAGACACCACCTGCGAGATAGGCGACAACAACTCCATCCGCGAGAACGTCACCATCAGCCGTGGCACGGCGTCGAAGGGAAAGACGGTTGTCGGTAACGGCAACCTGCTCATGGAGAATATGCACATAGCCCACGACTGCGTCATCGGCAACGGCTGCATCATCGGCAATTCGACGAAGTTTGCCGGCGAGGTGGTGGTCGATGACAATGCCATCATTTCGGCCGAGGTGCTGGTTCACCAGTTCAACAACATTGGCGGCTACGTCATGATACAGGGCGGCACGCGCACCAGTCAGGACATTCCGCCATACGTCATTGCCGGCAAGGAGCCCGTACGCTATGCAGGTGTCAACCTGATAGGCCTGCGCCGCCGTGGCTTCAGCAACGACGTCATTGAGGCCATTCATGATGCCTATCGCATCATCTATGCACAAGGCGTGCTGAAGGACGGCATAGCCGAGGCTCGTCTGAAGTACCCCGACTCGAAAGAGGTGGACTACATTTGCACGTTCATAGAGAACTCGAAGCGCGGCATCATCAGATAGTGAAGCGTTGACCACACTCATCGTCATTACCGGTCCTACCGCCGTGGGCAAGACACGGCTCACCATTGACGTAGCCCGACACTTCGGGGTACCCATTATCAATGCAGACTCGCGCCAGATATTCCGCGAGCTACAAATAGGGACAGCCGCCCCCACAGCCGAAGAACAGGCCCAGGCAGAGCACCTCTTCGTAGGAACCAAAAGCATACATGACTATTATAACGCCTCCATGTTTGAACAAGACGTGCTAAGGTGTATTGAAGGCAAACCGCTATCGCTGATGAGTGGCGGATCGATGATGTATATAGACGCCGTGTGTAACGGCATAGACGACATACCCACCATCAGGGACGACATACGCCTCATGATGAAGCAACGCTTAGAGGCCGAGGGACTGGAGGCGCTCACCGAAGAGTTGCGCCGGCTGGACCCCGAACACTATGAGGTTGTTGACAGGAAGAACACGAGGCGCGTGTTGCACGCCTTGGAAATCTGTCACCAGACGGGCAAGACCTATACCTCGTTCCGCAAGCAACAGAAACAGCAGCGCTCCTTCAGAACCATCAAGATAGGGCTGAACCGCCCGCGCGAAGAACTCTACGAACGTATTAACCGGCGCGTGGATCAGATGATGGAGCAAGGACTGCTTGGGGAGGCAGAACAGCTGTACCCCCTGCGTCACCTGAACGCACTGAACACGGTGGGCTACAAGGAGATGTTTAACTATATGGACGGTGTCTGGACACTACCCGAAGCCGTAGAACGCATCAAGGGCAACACGCGACGCTACGCGCGCAAACAGCTGACGTGGTTTAAGCGCGACGAAAGCGTAAGGTGGTTTCACCCTGACGATGAAGAAGCAATACTGAAAGAAATTTCCTCAACGATATGAAAGAATTATTTGCCAAAGCATGCCGCTATCCGGCCAAAGCGTGGAACTGGTATAAAAGATTGTATAAAGGGAGAGCATGGTACATCAAGACAGCCGTTGCCTTCGTGTCGCTCATTGTGGCTTTCCTGTTGTATCTGGGAGCCGTCGATATCAACTTCCTCTGGTTGTTCGGCAAGTCGCCGGGCTTGAGTACCATCAAGAACCCCGTGACGGCTCAGGCATCGGAAATATACAGTGCCGACGGACAGCTCATTGGCAAATACTTCAGCGAAAACCGTACGCCCGTCAACTTCGAAGATGTGAACCCCGTCTTCTGGGAGGCCCTCATCGCTACAGAAGACGAACGCTTCTTCCAGCACTTCGGCATTGACTTTGGCGGTGTCGTAGCAGCTGCCAAGGACTACATCGTTCACCACGACGCCCGTGGAGCATCGACCATAACACAGCAGCTGGTAAAGAATATGTTTCGCGTGCGTACGCAGTACTCCACAGGACTATTGGGCTACATACCTGGTGTGAAGATCATCATCATGAAAAGCAAAGAGTGGATAACGGCTGTGAAGATTGAGATGCTCTTCGACAAGAAGGAAATCCTGACCATGTATGCCAACACCGTCGATTTCGGTTCGAACGCCTACGGCATCAAGACTGCCTGCAAGACCTACTTCGGCAACAAGCCGAGCGACCTCACTGCCGACCAGGCTGCTATCCTCGTTGGCATGCTCAAAGCCACGACTTACTACAATCCCCGCATCAACCCCGAGAACTCGCTCAAGCGCCGCAACATCGTGCTCAACAACATGCTGGAGCACGGCAACCTGAGCAAAGAGGCCTTCGACACACTGAAGGTGAAACCCATCAAGCTGAACTACAGCGTGGAGAACAACTACGACGGGCAGGCACTCTACTTCCGCGAAGCTGTAGCCAAGGAACTCAGAGAGTGGTGCGACGACAACGGACTGGACCTCTACACCAGCGGACTGAAGATTCATACCACCATCGACTCGCGCATGCAGAAGTATGCAGAAGAAGCAGCCCGAAAGCAGATGAAGCAGGTACAGCAGAACTTCAATGCCCACTGGAGCGGCATGAACCCCTGGCGCAACGAGCGACAGGAGGAAATGCCCCACTTCATTGAGGATATTGCCAAGCGACTGCCGTACTACCAATTCCTCATGCAGAAGTACAACCAGAATGAAGACTCCGTCAACTACTATCTGAACCTGCCACATAAAGTGAAGCTGTTTGACTACGAAAACGGCACCATCGAGAAGGAGATCAGCACGCTCGACTCCATCCGCTACATGGTCAGCTTCATGCATTGCGGTTTTGTAGCCATGGAGCCTAAGACGGGTCACGTCAAGGCCTGGGTGGGCGACATCGACTTCACACACTGGAAACAGGACAAGGTGACCGCCAAACGACAGCCCGGTTCTACGTTCAAGCTGTTTGTCTATACAGAGGCTATGAATCAAGGACTTACTCCCTGCGACGTACGACGCGACGAGTTCTTCTCCATGAAGGTGACCGACCACGGGAAGACCACCACCTGGACACCCACCAACGCAAATGGCAGATACTCCGGAGCTGACATGCCACTAAAGAGTGCCTTTGCACAGAGCGTCAACACGATTGCCGTGAAGCTGGGACAGGAAATGGGCATTAACCGCATAGCCCGTACTGCCCACGACATGGGCATTGAGAGCCAGCTCGACCCGACCCCCTCGTTAGCCTTAGGCTCAAGCGACGTGAAACTGCTGGAGCTGGTCAACTCGTACGCTACCGTAGCCAACGACGGCATGCGCCACACCCCCGTGCTGGTGACAAAGATTGAGGACCGCGACGGCAACGAGATATACACCGCACCCGACGAAGAAAAACAAGCCATCCCCTACCGTAGCGCCTACCTCATGCAGCAGATGCTCATGGGCGGCATGCGCGAACCCGGCGGCACAAGCATGAGCCTCTGGGGCTATGTGGGAAACTATCTCGACACCGACTTCGGCGGAAAGACCGGCACCTCCAACAACCACTCTGATGCCTGGTTCGTAGGTGTCAGCCCCAACCTGGTGGCAGGAGCCTGGGTGGGTGGCGAGTATCGCAGCATTCACTTCCGCACGGGTGCCCTGGGTCAGGGCTCACGTACAGCACTGCCCATCTGCGGTCTGTTCTTCCAGTCTGTTCTGGGCGACCCAGCCTTCAAGCAGTATCGGGGCAAGTTTGCTCCGCCACGCGACGGTGTGAATGCCAGCATGTACAGCTGCCAGGGTGTCTATTTCAACCCCAGCGATTCTGACTCCATCTTCGTAGATAGCTTAGACGTCAACGAGATACAGTTGGAGGGTGATGAAATACCGGCCGAAGAGGCTGTGCCTACTGAGAGTGAAACACCAGAAGAGGTAGGCAACACCCCCGCACCCAAGGAGAATGCAGACGCAAGGAAACCGGAATAAGAAAGGGGTATCGAGGTACGAGGTGCGAGGTACGAGGTGCGAGGTACGAGGTGCGAGGTACGGGGTGCGAGGTACGGGGTGCGAGGTACGGGGTACGAGGTACGGGGTACGGGGTGCGGGGTTAGCTCTCAAGCAGTGAGAGGCTGACCTCGCCCTTGAAAGAAATCAGGATTTCCACCTGATAACAACTGGCGGCATTCGGCGTGCAGAGCGTGGCATTGAAATGGAAGCCCGCAGCGTCGGCCGACGCGTACTCCACGTTGCTCAGAATAGCCTTTTCGATAAAGTCAGCAGGAATGAACTTGACGAACTCCTGCTTCTTGAAGTTTTTACCAAAGATACGGGCATTGCCGTGGAACACGCTCAAATGCACGTTATTGTCGTAATACACATTGCTTACCTCAACACCGTCGTCGTTGTAAGCCGTTGAGAGCACCTTATACTTTGTCGGGCTGATAGCCACATAGCAATGGTAACGCTCACTACCGTAGTTGACCACCGTGTCGCGCTTGGTCATTTCGGTGATGGTGAGCACCTCAGGACGCTTGCCCGTGAAGTTCAGCGAGTCAGCCTCTTCCTGACTTTTCACCAGCTTGATGGTGTCGCCGTTCTGATTTTCAAACCAGAACGTGTATTCCGTCTGCTTGACCAGCGGGTATTTCGAGACCTGCTCACCAATGACCAACGTGTCAGATATAATCTTGAAGTAAGCCGGCTGGCTCGTCGAGTCCGGATAGAAGATGGTGTCGCCTTCCACTTTGAAAACCACATTGTCCGTTTCCTGGTCAACCCATATTCCCTGAAACAGACTCTTAGCCTTCGCGCTCTCAACCGCAGCGTCCGAGGAAGTAGGCTCTTTCTGCTTGCACCCCGTAAGGAGCACAAGCAGAAGAGCAAATGTGGTAAGCAAAGAAACTCTCATCTTTCTCTGACTGTTTTGTTATTTACCAATGCAGTGATACTCAAAACCGTTCTCCTCCAGCTCCTCGCTGTCGAAGATGTTACGGCCGTCAATGACCAGCGGCTTTCTCATGGCTTTCTTGATGACGCCCCACGTAGGCAGGCGGAATTCCTTCCACTCCGTCAGGAGCAGCAACACGTCAGCATCGAGCACCGCATCGTACATGTCGTTACAATACGTTATCTTATCGCCTATACGCCGCTTACACTCCGGCATGGCCACAGGGTCGTAGGCCCGGATGGTGCAGCCAGCCTCCAAGAGCAAGCCTATCATGACCAGGGCCGTCGATTCGCGCATGTCGTCGGTCTCCGGCTTGAAGCTGAGGCCCCACATGGCTACGGTCTTGCCCTTCAGGGCCTCCTTAGAGCCAAACGACTTGATGAGTTTTTCGAAGAGAACGCTCTTCTGCTTCTCGTTGACACGCTCCACGGCTTTCAGCACTTCCATGGAGTAGCCATTCTGGTCGGCCGTCTTAATGAGTGCTTTCACGTCCTTGGGGAAACAGGAGCCGCCATAGCCACAACCGGCATAGAGGAACTTCCGGCCAATGCGGGTGTCAGCACCAATGCCCTGACGCACCATGTTGACGTCGGCCCCTACCCTTTCGCAGAGGTTGGCAATGTCGTTCATGAACGAAATACGGGTGGCAAGCATGGAGTTGGCAGCATACTTGGTCATCTCGGCAGACGGAATGTCCATAAAGATGACGCGGAAGTTATTAATCAGGAAGGGCTTGTAGAGCTTGGTCAGCACCTTCTTGGCGTGTTCGCTCTCTACACCGACGACCACGCGGTCGGGCGACATGAAGTCCTTGATGGCATTACCTTCTTTCAAGAACTCCGGGTTTGAAGCCACGTCGAACTCTACATCCACGCCGCGCTTCTGCAGTTCTTCCTCAATGGCTTTGCGCACCTTGCGTGCTGTTCCCACCGGCACGGTCGATTTGGTCACCACAACGACATAGTGGTTCAGGTTCTGACCGATGGTACGAGCCACCTGCAGCACATACTTCAGGTCGGCCGACCCGTCCTCGTCGGGCGGTGTGCCTACGGCAGAAAAGACAATCTGCACATCGTCCAGCACACTGGCCAAGTCGGTAGAAAACTTCAGACGCCCTGCCTTCACGTTCTTCGTTACCAGCTCGTCCAACCCCGGTTCATAGATGGGTATGTCACCATTCTGCAAGCGCTCAATTTTCTTTTCATCTACATCGATACACGTGACGTTGGCACCCGTATCGGCAAAACAAGTACCCGACACCAGTCCGACGTACCCTGTTCCTACAATTGCTATATTCATAAATAAATAATGTAATAGAAATATTAAGTTAGAAAACCTATTTAATCAAACAACACCGCCTCCTTGAAGGCCGGCTGGCGCAAGTCCTTCTCGCTGGTCTTCACTTCGGCCGGGTCGATGGGCCACTCGATGGCGAGGTCCTCATCGTTCCAACGGATACCGGCCTCCGACTGTGGAGCATATACGTTATCAACCTTATAGGTAAAGACGGCCTCCTGGCTCAAGACCAGAAACCCGTGGGCAAAGCCTCGGGGAATGAAGAACTGCCGCTTGTTGTCTTCGTTCAGCTCCACCATGACATGCTTGCCAAACGTGGGACTGCTGCGGCGAATATCGACGGCTACGTCGAGCACCCGACCCTTGATCACCCTGACCAACTTGGCCTGAGCATCGGCTCCTTTCTGGTAATGCAGCCCCCTTAGAACGCCGAAGCTCGACTTCGACTCATTGTCCTGGATAAAATCTACTTTACCAATATGTTGCTCAAAATCAGCTTGTTTCCATGCTTCCATAAAGTATCCGCGCGCGTCGCAGAAAACATTTGGCTCAATGATAAACACGCCTTTAATGTCTGTTTCGATGTATTTCATACCTTGTCCTTATTACAAATTTAACTGCAAAATTAGCAATAATTCCCGAAAGGCAAAAGTTTTTTTGCTTTTTTATTTGCATAACTCAAGAAAATGCCTTAATTTTGCAGTCGTGAATGAATTAGAAAGACATATTGAGGTGCTTTTGTTAGAGAACGATTGTGTCATCGTTCCTAATTTCGGAGGCTTTATGACTCACCATGTTGACGCCCGTTTCGACGCGTCCGACGAGTCGTTTCTCCCGCCCTTCCGCACGCTGGGATTTAACCCTCAGCTAAAGATGAACGACTCGCTGCTAATTCACTCGTACATTGATGCTTACAACCTGAGTTACCCCGAAGCCATGCAGCGCGTGGCCGACGAGGTTGACTCGCTCTGGGAGCAGCTTCGGACTGATGGTTACTACGAGCTGAACAACATTGGCACCCTGGCACTGAACGACAACGGGAATATAGAATTCACCCCCAACGAAGCCGGCATTCTGACCCCTGACTATTACGGGTTGTCCAGCTTCGAGATGCACCAGCTGAAGAAGGAGACCATCATCGACCAAGCTCCTCTTCCTGCCCTTCAACCCGAGACGGCAAAGGAGGAGAAGGAAGAAGAAGAGAAAGCCAGCGTGTTGGCAATAGACGAGTCGGCTGACGACGAGGGCAGTACCATTACCTTGCGCGTGGCCTGGATTCGCAATGCCGTAGCCATAGCAGCAGCCATTCTGGCGTTTTTCCTCATTACCACGCCGGTCAGCAACGAGCCCGTAGGCCTGCAGCAGGCAAACATGGCGTCGCTTCAGCCTGTCCAGAAACCTCAGCCCCAGCCTGCCGTTGCCACTACTGATTCCGTCAAGGTTGACTCCGTCGAGGCCGAGCCGCAACAGCCGGAGCCTCAGGAGCCCGTCGCTACGTCACCCACAGATGCCGCCACCGAGTATTATACTGTCGTGCTGGCCAGCCAGGTGTCGAAAGCCAACGCCCTGCTCTTCATTGAGCAACTACAGAAGCAGGGCTACACAGGAGCCCGCCTTTATACGCGCAACAAGGTGAACCGCGTCGTCTTTGGCCACTATGCCAGCGAGAGCGAAGCCTACCAGATGGTCAACCAGTTCCGTGACCACGAAGAGTACGACCTGGCTTGGGTCATGAAAATCAAGGAGTAACACCCTAACCCCGCTAAACATTGAAACGAGTACGCTGTCCAAAATGTGACCACTACATTCCCTTCGACGAGACCAACTATACAGCTGGTCAGTCACTGGTGTTCCAGTGTCCGGAGTGTGGCAAGCAGTTCGGCATACGCATCGGCGTGTCAAAGCTGCGGCAGACCCAACGCGACGAAAGTGCTGCCCTGTCGGCTGACGACGGCCGGCGCGACAGCGAGCAGGCCCCCTGCGGCAGCATTGTCGTCATTGAGAACGTTTTTCACTACAAGCAGATTATTCCCCTGCGCATGGGCGACAACGTCATAGGCCGCTACCAGAAGGGCAACCCCATCAACACCCCCATAGAGACGGTCGATCCCAGTGTTGACAACAACCACTGCGTCATCAACGTAAGCCGCGACAAGCACGGAAAGTTGAAGTACGTTCTGCGCGACGGCAACAGCAACACGGGCACCTTTGTCGATAACGTGGAGATTCCGCCACGCGAGCGCCGCGTCATTAGCGACGGTACGCTGTTCACCATCGGTGCCACCAGCATCATTCTGCACACCCCCGAAGAGGAGGAATAAGTCTTTTGGCATACATTTTGCAGTTTCACTGCGTAATCAAGAAAGGAAACAGTTTATCTTATGAGTAGCCAATTTTCACCCAAGGTATCTGAAATACTGGCCTTCTCGCGCGAGGAGGCTGCCCGGCTCGCCAGCCGGTCGGTAGGTCCTGAACACCTGCTGCTCGGACTCTTGCGCATGAAGGACGGGCCGGTCATCGACCTTTTCCACCGGCTCGACATCAACACGCAGTCTGTCAAGACCGAGTTAGAAAATAAGGTACGCGAGGACGAAATCAATTCACCCATTACCACCACCGAGCTGGTGCTCAACGAGAAAGCCAGCAACATCCTGAAGCTGGCCGTGCTCGAAGCACGCATACAGCGCAAGGACCGCATTGAGGAACAACACCTGCTGTTGGCCATTCTGCACGACCAGATGGACAACGGCGCTAAAAGCATTCTGGAGTTTAACAACATGAATTACGAAGACGCATTCAGCCTGCTTCAAGTGAAGCAAAACGAAGTAACCAACGGCATACGACTCCCCGAAGAGGACTACGAGGAGGAAGACGAAGGCAGCGAGACACCGTCAGGCAGCAAGGAGCAGAGCAACAGTCAGACGGCCACCAAGACCAAGACGAAGTCGAAGACCCCCGTGCTCGACAATTTCTCGACCGACCTTACCGTAGCAGCCCTCGAAGGCAAGCTCGACCCCGTTGTGGGCCGTGAGCGCGAAATCATGCGCGTCATTGAGATACTGGGTCGGCGCAAGAAGAACAACCCCATCCTTATTGGCGAGCCCGGCGTGGGTAAGAGTGCCATCGTCGAGGGACTGGCGCAGATGATAGCCAGCCGCCACACCTCGCCTGTGCTCTTTGGCAAGCGCATCGTCAGCCTCGACATGACCGGCATCGTGGCCGGCACGAAATATCGCGGACAGTTTGAAGAGCGCATCAAGGCCCTCATCAAGGAGATAGAGCAGAACGACGACGTCATTGTCTTCATTGACGAGATACACACCATCATTGGTGCCGGTTCTGCTGCCGGAACCATGGACGCCGCCAACATTCTGAAACCCGCACTGGCCCGTGGCACCATACAGTGCATCGGTGCCACCACGCTCGACGAGTACCGCAACTCCATCGAGAAGGACGGTGCACTGGAGCGCCGATTCCAAAAGGTGCTCGTAGAACCCACTACCGACGAGGAGACACTGCAGATACTCCATAACATCAAGAACCGTTATGAAGACCACCACCATGTCAGCTATACGGATGACGCTTTGTCAGCATGTGTCAAACTGACACAGCGCTACATCTCCGACCGTGCCTTCCCCGACAAGGCCATCGACGCCTTAGACGAGGTTGGCTCGCGCGTACATCTGGCTCATGCCCAGGTGCCGCCCGAAGTGACCGAGAAGGAGCACGAAATCAGTCAGGTCAAGGAGTGGAAGCAGCAAGCCGTCCACAACCAGAACTACGAACTGGCCGCCAGCTACCGTGACCGCCAGACCGTGCTGGAACGCGAGCTGGCCGAGCTGAACCGCAAGTGGGCAGACGGCGAAACCGACGAACGTCAGACCGTCACCGAGCAAAACGTGGCCGACGTCGTCTCCATGATGACCGGCGTCCCCGTCCAGCGCATGGCCCAACAGGAAGGCGTGCGTCTCAAGGGGATGGCCGCCGAGCTGAAGCAGGCCGTCATCGCCCAAGACCCCGCCATAGAGAAGATGGTACGTGCCATCCAGCGCAACCGCGTGGGTCTGAAGGACCCCAACCACCCCATCGGTGCCTTCATGTTCCTGGGTCCTACGGGTGTTGGTAAAACATACTTAGCCAAGAAGCTGGCCGAGTTCATGTTTGGCTCCAGCGACGCCCTCATCCGTGTCGATATGTCCGAATATACCGAGTCGTTCAACGTTTCGCGTCTCATTGGTGCCCCCCCGGGCTACGTGGGTTACGAGGAGGGCGGTCAGCTCACCGAGCGCGTACGCCGTCACCCCTACTCCATCGTCCTGCTCGACGAGATAGAGAAGGCTCACGGCAACGTCTTCAACCTTCTGCTGCAGGTGCTCGACGAGGGTCGCCTGACTGATGGCAACGGCCGCTTTGTCGATTTCCGCAACACCGTCATCATCATGACCTCCAACGCCGGTACGCGCCAACTCAAGGACTTCGGCCGTGGCGTAGGCTTCAATGCCGGAAGTCTCGGTCTGGCTATGGACGAAAAGGACAAAGAGCACGCCCGCTCCATCGTGCAGAAGGCACTCAGCAAGCAGTTCTCGCCCGAGTTTCTGAACCGTCTGGACGAAATCATCACCTTCGACCAGCTCGACCTCGAAGCCATCAAGCAGATTATCGACATCGAGCTGCGCTCCCTCTGGAAGCGCATCGACCAGCTGGGCTACCATGCCGAGCTGACCGACGAGGCCAAGTCCTTTGTAGCCTCCAAGGGCTACGACGTGCAGTACGGAGCCCGACCACTGAAGCGGGCCATTCAGACCTACATCGAGGACGGAATCTCCGAGCTTATCGTCAACGACGCGCTACACGACGGAGACACCATACGCATCAGCAAACACGCCGAAAAAGAAGAACTTGTCTTCGACGTAGCCCCCGAAGTTAAGGGGAGTTAAGGGGGAGTTAAGAGGAGTTAGCGTATAGGCGCAAAATGTTAAATCAAGACAAATCTATGCGTCAATTTGTCAGTTTAACATATTTTGCGCCTATATTTGCACCCGCAAAAGCAAACAGAACAACAAAAATAGGTTTTAAGTGAAAGGTATTATGAAAAAGGTATTAAACTATCTCACACCGGCCTTGTGCGTCGTAGCACTGGCCTTCTCAGTAGCCGCTTTCAGCAAGGCATGCTCTGACAACACTCAACACTCAGCACTCAACGCTCAACACTCAACGCAGTTTCCGGCCGGACAGCCCGTTGACCTGACCTATGCCGCAGAAAAGGCGCTGCCTTCAGTGGTACATATTAAGTTTGTACAGAACAGCCGCGTACAGACTGTTGACGTACAGACCGACCCCTTCGAAGACTTCTTTAACGACCCGTTCGGCGGTTTCTTCGGCCGTGGTCAGGGACAGAACGGCCAGCGCCGCATACAGACGCCACGCCGCGAGGCAACGGGTTCGGGCGTCATCATCTCTGAAGACGGATACATCGTCACCAACAACCACGTCGTCTCCGGTGCCGACGAACTGACCGTGACGCTCCACGACAACAAGGAGTTCTCGGCCCGCATCATTGGTACCGACGAAACCACCGACCTGGCACTCATCAAGATTGACAGCAAGAAGCTGCCCGCCATCACCATTGCCAAGAGCGAAGACCTGAAGGTTGGCGAGTGGGTGCTCGCTGTAGGCAACCCCCTCGGTCTTAACAACACCGTCACTGCCGGCATCGTCAGCGCCAAGGCCCGCCGCCTGGGTGCCAACGGCGTAGAGAGCTTCATACAGACCGACGCCGCCATCAATGCCGGCAACTCTGGTGGTGCGCTCGTCAACACGCGTGGCGAGCTAGTAGGCATCAACGCCATGCTCTACTCGCAGACCGGCTCCTACAGCGGCTATGGCTTTGCCATACCAACCACCATCATGAACAAGGTGGTCGATGACCTCAAGAAGTACGGCACCGTACAGCGTGCCTTCATCGGCATTCAGGGCCAGGACGTCAAGCAGTACGTCGATGCGAAGAAGGCCAGTGGCGAAGAGGTTGACCTCGGCACCATGGAGGGCATTTACGTTGCCAAGGTGGTCGATGGCGGTGCTGCTGCCGAGGCAGGCATCGAGCCTGGCGACGTCATTACCGGTGCCGACGGCCAGAAGGTCACCAGCTTCCCCGAGCTGCAGGAGATTGTAGCCAAGAAGCGCCCCGGCGACAAGATGACGCTGACTTATCTGCACAACAAGAAGAAGAAGCAGGAGACCGTCACGCTGAAGAACGAGCAGGGCAACACCCGCGTAGTTCAGAACCGCGACATTGACATCCTGGGCGGACAGTTCCGCGAGGTTACCGACAAGCAGAAGCAGCAGCTCAACATCTCCTTCGGCCTCGAAGTCATCAAGGTCGATAACGGCAAGCTCAAGAATGCCGGCATCAACAAGGGCTTCATCATCCAGCGCGTCAACGACGAGAACATGAAGAGCATTGACGACCTGCAGAAGGAGGTACGCAAAGCCTCTACCGGTCAGGACCCCGTGCTCTACATTCAGGGCATCTATCCCACCGGCAAGAAAGCATACTTCGCCATCTCCCTGGAGGAATAGCAGACGAAGCCCCTAAAAAACTTAAAAAGTAAGGCATTTTTTTGGTTATTACCAGAAAATGCCTTATTTTTGCAACCAGCTTTTTAACCAATACCCACGAAACAACATGAGGCAACTGAAAATTACTGCGTCAATAACCAACAGGGAAAGTGCAGCTCTCGAAAAGTATCTGCAAGAAATAGCAAAAGAGGAACTACTCTCCATTGACGAGGAGGTAGAGTTGGCTGGACGCATACACAAGGGCGACCGTAAGGCCCTCGAACGGCTTACCAAGGCCAATCTACGTTTCGTTGTCTCCGTGGCCAAGCAGTACCAGAACCAGGGACTCTCCCTGCCCGACCTCATCAACGAGGGCAACATGGGGCTGATACGTGCTGCTGAAAAGTTCGACGAGACGCGTGGGTTCAAGTTCATCAGCTACGCCGTGTGGTGGATTCGCCAGAGCATCCTGCAGGCCATAGCCGAACAAAGCCGCATCGTACGCGTGCCGCTCAACCAGGTGAGCTCGGTCAACAAAATCAGCCGCGTGCTCAACCAGTTTGAGCAGGAGTACGAGCGCAGGCCCAACACGCAGGAAATAGCCGAGCGTACCGACCTGCCCGAAGATAAAGTCGGCGAGGCCATACAGTCCAGCAGCCGCCACGTCTCGGTCGATGCACCCTTCGTTGAAGGCGAAGACAACTCGCTGCTCGACGTCATCGTCAACGACAACGCCCCCATGGCCGACCTCGGACTCGTCCGGGAGTCGCTTCAGGCCGAAATCAAGACCGCCCTGCGCATGCTCAACGAGCGCGAACGCAACGTCATCAACGCCTACTACGGCATCGGCCAGCCCGAAATGACCATGGAGGAGATAGGCACCAAGTACGGGCTCACACGCGAGCGCGTCAGGCAAATCAAGGAGAAAGCCATTCGACGACTGCGTGCAGAAACGAAGAACAAAGTGCTGAAGACCTATCTCGGCTGACAAGAATAAAAGAAACAACCGATATATGAACAAACTGAAATACCTCATCCTCCTTCTGGCCGTCGGTACGCTCACCATGGCCGGCATCAGCAGTGCCTCTGCCAAGAAGCGCCAGCTGTCCCACATCTACATGTTCGGCTTCTCGGCCTCGTTCAACGACTCCACCATTTATTTCACCGACATACAGACTGTTGACTCAGCGTGGATTGACGACAAGACCTTCTTCCTACAGGGCCGCGAAGCCTACTCGCAGCAGCTCAAGGACTACTTCTCTGCCCTCATGCAGCCCAACCGCGTCTGCGTCGTCATGTACGCCCCCACCCTCAAGGAGGCTGAAAAGCAGTACCTGAAGATGCGCCGCATCTACACCCGCCGGAAGGATGCCCCCTACGACGTTCGCTACCTCACCAGTAACGACTTCCGCTTCCAGCCCATCCAGCTCTATTTCGAAGAGGGCGAGTAAAGTCGCTGACCCTCTCCTACCAGAGTTTTTTTATTTTTCTTGCAAAAATGCCACACTTGCAACACTCGCTGTAAATCAAGGAATTACGCGTGGCATTATGGTGGCAAGTGTGGCAAGAAGTGCCGTTTCTCTGACAGAGAAGTGCCGTTTCTCTAATGGAGAAGTGCCGTTTCTCTGACAGAGAAGTGCCACTTCTCTATCAGTCAAGGAGCCAATAGGTAAAACCAGAATGAAAAGACAGCCCAATGCACCTATTCCGTAGCCCGTTGGCGGACAGCCTCGAACAGGAGGATGGCGGCAGAGACGGAGACATTGAGGGAGTCCATGCGGCCAAGCATGGGTATGCGGATATGGGCCGTGGCAGCCTGACGCCACTGAGGGGTGAGTCCGGTTGACTCGGTGCCAAAGACAAGGGCGGTGGGACGGCGCATGTCGGTGGCGTAATAGAGGTTGGAGTCTTGCAGCTGGGCGGTGAGAATCTGTATGTTGTTATGCTGGAGAAAGGTGATGCATTCCTCTGAACTACAAGCTATTAAGGGCACACTGAAGCAGGCTCCGATGGAGGCACGGATGAGGTTGGGGTTGTAGAGGTCAGTCAGCGGGTCGCATACCACGACGGCGTCGGCTCCGGCAGCGTCGGCCGAGCGGAGCACGGCTCCCAAGTTGCCAGGCTTCTCTACACTCTCGAGCACGACAAGCAGCGGCGAAGCGGGCAGCTGCAGGTCAGAAAGCGAACGCTGGCGAGCCTGCACCACCGCCACGACACCCTCGGTGGTGCCGCGATAAGCTATTTTCTCATACACCTGAGGCGTTACAAGGTTTACGGCGCACTCCATGGGCTTAACTTCACAGCCAGCAAGCACGAAGAGTTCCTGCACCGTGAAGCCGGCGGCAAGACAATGCTGGAGCTCGCGCTGGCCCTCGACGACGAAGAGGCCGGTGCGGCGACGTTCAGCAGACTTCTGCTGCAGCTGGACGAGGTGTTTGACACGTGGGTTCTGAAGACTGCTGATGACGGTTGCTTCCATATCGTTTAATAATCGTTAAAAAATAACTTGGTAAGAATCGTGGTGCGAGGTACGAGGTACGAGGTGCGAGGTACGAGGTACGAATCGAGGTGCGAGGTGCGAGGTACGAATCGAGGTGCGAGGTACGAGGTGCGAGAATAGTTCGGAGGCAGAGGAGGGCGTGCAAGGTAATCTCGT